>ENA-OZHC01000007-OZHC01000007.1-human-gut-metagenome-genome-assembly--contig:-NODE-7-length-68155-cov-7.770543_pt1 | contig 68155 bp, 35 predicted proteins | sample MGYA00244043_ERZ653680 | MGnify/ENA primary metagenome ERZ653680 (study PRJEB26926, sample SAMN06165323) | human gut metagenome | biome: ENVO:00009003; feature: ENVO:2100002; material: ENVO:00002003...
GAGATCTGCGCATGTCTCGTGGGCTCGGAGATGTGTATAAGAGACAGCAGTATTAGTCACTATATTTAGCTGTACTGATCCTTATGAAAATAGTACATATCAGGTCTACAATGTTAATCCGGTCTCTACTTATTTGAATAATTATCCGGAACGTTTTTCTGAATGGGTTAAGATTTTAAAGTATGCGGATTTGTATAATGCAATTAACCAGGCAACAGAATTATTTACGGTTCTTGCTCCGGATAATGATGCGGTACAGGCTTTTTATAAGATGAAAGAAGTCAGTTCTATTGAGGAACTGGGATATGAATATGCTCGTCAGTTAGCACAATTTCATGTAATGAATGACACGATTAATCGTGATATGTTTTTAAAGGGAGGCAAGTTACCTGTAAATAATTTGTTTGATGAGGCATTGTCCGTCAATGTCGGAGGAAGCGGTAGTGAAGATTTTGGAGCCAATGCTGTCTATGTGAATGGGGAAGCTCATGTTACAGAATTGGCGACAAAGGTTTCTAATGGCTATATTTATGTGTTGTCTTCTGTATTACGTCCGTTAGTAGAAAGTTGTACGGAACTTTTAGATGCAGCCGAAGGATATGAAACTTTTTGCCAAGCTTTAGATTTGACTTCGTGGGCGGATTCTTTGAATATAATTTCTGATATAGTGCAGCAAGCCAATGGGCGTAAAGTAGAACAACGTCGATTTTATACAGTACTTTCTGTTTCTGATGTTGTTTTCCGGCAATCAGGGATATCTTCTGTGGGAGAATTGGCGCAGTCATTGGGGGCAGGAAATGATTATAAGGATAAAGACAATGCTTTATTCCGTTATGTTGGCTATCACATTTTAAATGGGAAGTTTACTACAGACTCTATAATGGCTTTCGAGGAAGGAGGTAGTTATAAGCTGATGACTCCATTGGCTAGGAATACAGCTTTAAAGATATCGAAAGAACCGGATGGAAAGGTCTACATGAATTATGATGATCCGACTTCAAGAACACAATTAAAAGGAAAAGAGTATACCATAGAAGCTCGTAATGGATATATCCATCAAATTGATGGGAAGATGCCCATTACAACAGATTTAAAATCTTTCCCGTTTATTTGGGACTTCTGTGATAATTCAGAGATCGCTTCTTACGTAAATGCCAATGGAACTGGTGGACAGAAATATCGTACGGCAGATGTAGATGAACATCAGACGGATATTTCCAGTTTGGCTTATTTTAATTACAAAGAAGGATACCGTAGTTCTGTAGCCGATTTTTCACCCGTGATTTATCATACAAGTTGGAATAAATGGATCTATGGCTGGTCGGATGCATTGTATAATGATCAACTAATTTTAAATATGGGATATTTAGGTTCTATTGAAATTGAAACTCCCATGATTTTGCCTGGCACTTATAAATTGACATTACAATTTGGATATGCTACTTCGCAACAATTTATGGTGGAAGCAAGTAATGGGAGCAATGGAGGATCTTCGGAGTTCTCATTTGATAATAGTGTGAGTAACACTCAGACATTAGCTCCTTATTTACAGGTAACACCTAATGTTAATGGTGGCTATGATTTAGATCTTTATAAAGCAGTATTTCCTAATACCGTAACTTTTACGGAGCCTTCTACACATAAACTACGTATATTAATGACTGATCCGGCTGCTCAAACAAATAGCCGTTTCCGTATGCAATTAGACTATCTTTATTTTGAACCTGTTAATTGATATATGCTATGAATTTAAAAAAATACATATGGGTAATAATGCTTGTGGGAATTATATTCTCGTCTTGCAATAATGCATGGGATGAGCATTATCAAACAAAAGAAGCGGAATTTTCGGCTATAAATGTAGAAGTTATTTCTACTTCGACGGTGGAGTATATGAAAACGAACTCTGATTATAGTGAGCTTTTTAGAATGTTCGAGAAATATGGCTTACTGGAACGAATGAATACAGAAGGCTTGCATTACACTGTTTTAGCGGTGAAAAATGAGGCTTGGAAAAATAGTACGGGAAATTCGGAAGAGCAACAACTTTTTTTAGCCAATACTTATGTTGCGAATATAGCGGTTTCACCAGCCAACTTAGTTGACGGACAGACTATACAGGTTTGGAATGGCAAGTTGGTAAATATAACAGCGACAGGTGAAGCTATGCGTAGCAGTGGTAATGATATCGGATTTGCTTTTAATGGCGTTAGGGCAACCAAAGTGGTTAAAACAAATAGTGGTTATATTTACGAGTTGGAAAATATGATATATACTCCTCAAACTATGTATGAGTTTATATCGGGATTAGGAGACGAATACTCTATTTTCCGTGATTTGATTCTCAATAAGGAAGTGAGAGAATTTGATGAAAAGAATAGTGAGCTAGTCGGTGTAGATGCCATGGGAAATAATGTATATGATTCGGTGTTTGTTTCCAGACTTCCACTTTTTGAGGATCGGAAATTTAACATGAAGGATGAAGGTCTGAAAGCGACTGTATTAATACCTACTAATCAGCAGGTGCAAGATGCTATTAAGAATGCAAAACAGCGTCTTGTCGATTATGGTTGGGTACTTGAGGATACAGTGTTAGTAGAATGGTGTTATCAATCATTGTTTTTTAATCAGAAATATGTGCCTTCTATATTTCAGGAGACCGATCCGGAAAAAATAGATTTGACTTCATTGTTTGGTAAGCAATGGCGTGTCACGGTGAATAAAGTGGATGTAGCCAATCCGGTAGAATTGAGCAATGGGCTGGCATATTATGTGAATTCTTTCAAAATACCTTCTAATATATTATTATGGCGTTTGAAAGACTATATGTATCATTACTATTACCTTAGTGATTCAGAGAGAGAAGAATTTTATACTATAGAAAATTTCTCATTATACCAAACGCCGATAGTCAGGTATGGACCATGGTCTCCGGGACCGGAATGGCCGTTGATAAGCAATATTACCCAAATTATGTATTTGACAGACAACACTCAACCGGGTTGTGTATATTTCAAATGTTATGATTATATAGACTATGGTGACGGGACACATAAACTGACAGCACATAAATTACCACCGGGAGAATATGATTTTTGTATGGGGTTTGGTAATACGAAAAATAGAGGAGTCGATATGTCTATTTATTTGAATGACAAATTTATACGTACCTTGTCTCCTGCAGAACAGAGTGGCTCCAACTGGGACCGATATGGAGCCAATCCCCCAATTGGTAGCCCGAATGATAAGTATGATACAGATGGTTGGAAGTGGGGTACGGTGACTATTGAAGGCGATGGACCGGTGGAATTGAATCTTCGTCTAGAGTGTAGCCCATGGGTGACCGGGCAGGATATACAACTTCATCATTATACTTTCCGTCCGTCAAAGAACTTTTATTAATCTTGATTAAGTCTGTTATATGAAAAAGATAAAAATACTGTTAACTGTTTTGCTGTTATTTATAATAACGGTAAGAGTTTGTGCTCAAGATACATTTAAAATTAGTGGTAAAGTGCTTTCTACTTTGAATGATCCTATTGAGCAGGCGTTGATTACTGTGCAGGATTCTTTAAATACCTTTACTGATAAGAATGGTCGGTTCGAGATAGAGGTAAAAGGCACATCAGGACGTTTTTCTGTTGTAGCTGCCGGGTATAATCCGTATGACCAGATGTGGCGGGGAAGTTCTGAGTTAATAATAAAAATGATTCCGGTTAATCAATACCGTTATAATGAGTCGTTAGTATTACCTTCCAGACTGAATGATGTAAATAGAGTGGAGCATACTTCCGCTGTCAATCTGAATAAAAAAGATTTTGTACTGGGGGCACAGAAAATAGACCAAGAACTTGTAGGGCAGATCGCCGGTTTGCAAGTTATCCGTAATAGTGGTATGCCGGGAGAAGGAAGTTATTTAAATTTTCGTGGTATACATTCGTTAGTTGCGGAAAATATGCCGTTGATTGTGGTTAATGGTATGCCTTATATGCCCGATCGTCATTCTTCCACTTTGTTCAATGGATATACCCGTGATTTGTTTCAAGCTTACAACTTGAATGATATTCAGAATATTACAGTCTTAAAAGGAGCAGAGGCTGCAATGTATGGATCACTAGGCTCTAATGGGGTAATTTTGATTGAGACAGATGGAGCTGCTTCCAACAGTTTGGAGACACAAATTAGTTATTACGGTTCGTTTGGAATGAATTGGAATAATAAACGGATTCCAATGTTGGAGCGTGGTGATGCGTATACTTCTTATATTACTGATATTGGTATGGCTCGTTATCATAATATGACCAATGTAATGTCAGATTTCCCTTTTCTATCCAATCCCAAGCATTATTTGTATGATAACAATATAGATTGGCAGGATGAAATTTATACAACGGGGATAACTACAGATCATCTGTTTCGTGTGGAGGGCGGTGATGCTATTGCAAAATATGATTTGTCCTTAGGTTTTGCTTCCAATGAAGGAACATTGAAAAATACAAAGCAAGATCGTTATCATACATTATTGAATGCCAGTGTACAGGTGAGTCGTAAAGTTGATATTTTTGCAACTGTAGGATTGGCTTATATCAATGGAGTTTATCAAGATCAAGGAATGATTCAGGAAACCAATCCTATTTTAGCCGCTTATGCTTCATCCCCATTGCTGACTCCACACGAGAAACAATCTGACGGTTCTTTTTTGCGTGCTTATCGTTCATGTTGGTTTGGAACGGCTAACCGTACCGTACATAAAGAAATGCGTGTTAGTAATCCTGTGGCAATCCTTAATACACTTGATGAACGTAATCGTCAATATGATTTAAATTTACGCGCGGGAATTAATTATCGTCCTTTACAAAATTTAACACTAACAGGCTCTTTAGGGATATATTATAATTATAACAATGAGCATGTTTTTATTCCGGGAGCTTCTGCTGGTAGTATCATTCCAATCAGTGATGGATATGGTGAAGCGGTGAATCAAGTCAAGGAAGGTGTTGCCGAGACGAAGAACTACTATTTTAATTTGAATAGTCGCTATTTTAGAACATTTGCTGGCAAGCATGATTTGGACGCCACATTGGGAGCTCATATTTTGATGACACAGAACGAGTATGATGCCGGGTTGGGACGCAATACGGGTGATGATATTTATCAAGTACTAGGTAATTCAGAAAGAGATTCCCGTACTATTATCGGTTATCTGGAAAAATGGAACTGGATGAATTTTTATGGTCATATAGATTATACATATGATGATAAAGTAAAAGCGGCAGTCAATTTGGCCTATGACGCTTCTTCATCAGTGGGAAAGGATGCTACTCGTTTTAACTTGTATCCTTCTGTCGGACTCACATGGTTGGGGAAAGGCTGGAGTTTTATGCAGAATGCTCCATGGGTTAATACTCTGAATATTCGTGCAGAATATAGTCTGACTGGTAATTCTCGTTTCGCTTCTACATACGGACGTTATTATTATACAACACAACGTTTTGATGGCGTATCCGGAATTGTACGTGCTAATGTGCCGAACACAAGTATGAAGCCGGAACGAACGGCCCAATTGAATGCAGGATTTGATTGGACAATGTTTAATAATCGTGTAAGTGTGTCATTTGATTACTATAACCAACAAGTTAGTGATATATTACTTCATGCGCAATCATCAGCGATTTATGGTTCGGCTTTATTTTATAGTAATGCTGGTAAAATGGAGAATCAAGGTGTTGAACTCGCTGTTCAGGCTACAGTGTTGCGTACCCATGATTTTGAATGGATTGTTGGTGGTAATATTGCTCGCAATCGTTCTAAAATAAAATCATTAGGGGGATATAGTGAATTGATAGATAGTTATGACGATGAAGTACAGTTGATTAATCGGGTAGGTGAGTCCCCTTTTCAATTTTATGGATTTCAGACAGAAGGGGTATTTGCCAGCCAAGAAGAAGCGGATGCTGCACATTTAGTGAATACTGGAAATTCCCAATTTAATGCTGGTGACGTACGTTTCGTAGACCAGAATGGTGATCATTGTATTGATGCTGACGATCGCATTTCATTAGGGAGTGCATCACCAGACTTTTTTGGTGGGTTCTTTACGAATATTCGGTATAAAGGGTTTGCATTATCTGCTGAATTTAATTATTCGAAAGGGAATAAAGCTTATAATGCGGTGCGTCGTACGTTGGAATCTTCTTCCCGAACAGATAATCAAAGCATTCGTGTTACTAACCGTTGGACAATGGAAGGACAAATTACTGATATGCCACGTGCAAGTTGGCTTGATCCTATGCAGAATAATACATTTTCTGATCGCTGGATTGAAGATGCTTCTTTTTTACGGATGCGTCACATTACATTGAGCTATAGTTTTGATAAACCAGTTCTTAAATTTTTCCGTTCCGGTACAATTTATGTGACAGGTGAGAATCTTTGGACATTAACAGATTATTTAGGCTTGGATCCCGAGTTTGCTTATGGAAGCACAACAGATTTGCAAGGATTTGACAATGCAAAACTAGTGCAACCTAAGACTGTGAAATTTGGTGTTAATTTGAAATTCTAAAAATACAATGAAAAAGAATATATTAAAAGTAGCTTGTTTGTGCGCATTCTTGTGTCTGACGGCATGCGAAGACTTTTTTAATGTCACAACAGATTCAATGTTAGATGGCAACGAGTATATGAAAGAGAGTAATGAAATGTATACAGGATATATCGGTCTGTTTTCCCGTTTACAAGTAGTGGCTGATAAAGCTATTTATTTGACGGATACCCGTGGGGATATTTTAACGTTGACTGATAAAACTCCACGTGAACTTGTGAATATCTACCGATATGCAGATGACTTGACTGATAATTCATATGCTGATCCTGGTGGTTATTATGATGTGATAATTGGTTGTAATGACTATCTTAGTAAAGTTCGTGAGTTTAAAGATGAGAACGTTGAAATCGTAGATATGAATCATTACCGTGCGCTCGTGAGTGGTACTATCCGTATTAAGACTTGGGCATATTTCATGTTGGGAAAAATATATGGGCAGGCAGTCTGGTTTGATGATCCTTTAGTGAATGTGAGCGATTTATCTGTTTATCCATTGTTAAATCTTGACCAAATCATCGATAAATGTATTACATATTTAAATACGGGTGTGGATGGTGTAGACGGAAAGCTAGATATGTTTTCTTGGGAAGAGTGGTTGAAAGCGGATCAGGATGACTCGTCCTCAACAGATGAAGAAGTGAATAATTATCAATATTGGGATTTGGTGACACCTCCTTATTTTGTCTTGGCAGCTGATTTACATTTGTGGAAAGGAGATAACTATTGGTTAGTGGTGGATTTGATACGGACAGCTCTGAATAATAGCTTTTTGACAAAAGGAGATCGCATTTGGAATATGGGATTTTTCTATAATCGTTATTATGCCGGAATCTTTGATGCTAATATACCCTATACAGATTATAGTGTATTTGTGTTACCATATTTCTCGAAGAAAGGACAAACTAATGGTCTGAAGCGGCATTTTGATATTTATGATCCTAATGAAGGCTTATTAGGAGTTAGCACACCTGAAGTTATGAGTCGATACTGGGATCAGGAAAATAATCCAATGTCCGACGAACAGCGAAAGAAGAATGGAGGAGATACTCGTTTTCGTACTTTTTTTAATGTAAATGGCGAGTCAACTTCTCAAAGGGATTCTCTTCGCTTAACCAAGTACTTTCAGCCGAATAGTAAAACTTTGGTGTATCGTTGGGATAATCCCGTATCTATTTATCGGAGTACGGAACTGTATTTGATGTTAATAGAAGCATATATTCATCTGGGGCAGTTCGGCAGAGCAAAGACTCTTATGAATAAGGGCATTGCAACCGATTACCCGGAAGGAAAATCTGATTTTACGAATTGGATAGCAGAGGGATATACAGCAGGTCCATGGCGGACAGCTTCTGGGTTTAGGTCTACCTATAGTCTTGACGATCGTGTCTTTGAAGAAAGTATGAGTGAAGAGGCACTAAAGAAAAATGATCTTCAAATCTTGGATGAATACCTACTGGAGTTTGCCGCAGAAGGTAAGAATTATGCTGCTATGATACGTATGGCTCGTAGATATAATGATTACAGGATTATAGCTGACCGTGTCTGTCCGAAATATGAAGCGGATGGTTTGAGTGAATTAGTTCGCGGTAAATTGGAGAAAGGAGAGTGGTTCATTCCTTGGAATTTAAGGATTTCCGAATAAGACAGAGTGCTAATAAGTGTCTGCAAAACTGGATATTGAATAATTTGTAAGAGTATTAGTTCAAAACTGGTACGAAAATGATTCAAATGTTTCAGGTAAGGAATTCAAGTACTAGATTTATATACCAGTTCTGTAGAAAATAACCTCTCCGTATGCACAAATTAATTCGTCGCACTATAGTCTCTCTTTCGTCGGACTATAGTTCGACGAAAGAAAGACTATAGTTAACTTTGCGTTGGACTATAGTCAAACGAATAAATTTGTATATCCGGAGTTGTTATATTTAGTATAATTCCGGAATAATTATAGCACACAGAGGCAATAGTTGCAATTAGTGAGAAATAAATTCATAAACAGAGGTACTAATTAAAACAGCAGTATACTGATGAAAAAGATTTTTCTTATAATAATAAGTTTGTCACTTGTTTTGGGTGTAGAAGCTAAAAAAACTAAACGATTGACTGAAAAAGACATGGGAGGATATCTGATGGTATATTTTAAAGATGAAACTCATGGATTATATATGGCTTTAAGTGAAGATGGTTATACGTTCACTGATATTAATAATGGTAATCCTGTAATAGCAGGAGATACTGTCGCCTTACAAAAAGGAATTCGTGACCCACATATCATGCGTGGCCCGGATAATGCATTCTATCTAGCAATGACCGATCTCCATATTTATGCTAGAAAAGAAGGGATTAGAAATACAGACTGGGAGCGGGATGGAGAAATATATGGATGGGGAAATAACAGGAGCATTATTTTGATGAAATCGTATGATCTGATCAAATGGACGATTAGTAACTTTAGAATGGATATTGCATTTCCTGAACTAAAGGATATAGGTTGTGTGTGGGCACCTGAAACGATTTATGACGAAGAAGCTGGAAAACTTATGGTATATTATACGATGCGTTTGAAGAATGAGTTGAATCGTTTGTACTATTCATATGTTGATGATGATTTTACAAGATTGATTACGACTCCCCAAATCTTGTTTGAATATCCGAAAAATGTATCATACATAGATGCGGATATCACTAAAGTAGGTGATAAATTCCATATGTTTTATACTCCACACGATGAAGGAGTAGGAGTGAAACAGGCAGTCTCTGATAAAATAAACCAAGGATATATTTATGATCCTGAATGGTATGATTTGGAAAAACGAGCTTGTGAAGCTCCCAATATATGGAAGCGAATTGGGGAAGAAAAATGGGTGTTGATGTACGATGTGTATACTTTGAAACCTAATAATATGGGATTTTGTGAAACTACAGATTTTAAACATTTTAAGAATCTGGGATATTTCAATTCAGGTGTAATGAAAACCACTAATTTTACTTCACCTAAGCATGGAGCAGTCATTCATTTGACGAAAAAGGAAGTGAAGAGGCTTAAAAAATATTGGAAATAGTGATCGGTTGGTTAATGTTTGAACGTGGAATCTTATCTTCTTGGATTGCCGCACGCACATTGGGACTCAACCAGGAAGAGCTGAACCGTCTTTTCGTAGAAGATGCTCATCTGGCACTGAAACAGTTGGATCAGGCAGTGAAAAATAGATAATATCGCATGATTAGATACTTTATGATGATAAATGCCCGTTAATAATTCTCTTCTGTTTGTTATTATGGAGTAGAAACATTATTTTTGTACTACATAATATTTGCAGATATGGAATTTGTAGACAGAAAAGAGGAACAAAAGCGTCTTTTAAAGACCTTACACAGCTCAAAAGCAGCGTTTGTCGTTATATATGGCAGGCGCAGGCTAGGAAAATCAACCTTGATAAAAAAAGTGTTGACAGATAATGATGTCTATTTTATGGCAGACCAGACGGATCGCACTCATCAAATCAGTTTACTGGCCAAGGAAATAGGTTTAATGATACCGGATTTTGATAAAGTGTTATACCCGGATTGGGAAACATTGTTTATAGCTCTGAATCATCGGACTCAAAACCGTTTCACTCTTTGCCTCGATGAATTTCCTTATTTGGTCAAGAGCTCGCCCGAATTACCGGCTTTATTGCAAAAAATGATAGATTCCCGCCTGTTGAAATATAATCTTATTATCTGTGGTTCTTCCCAACAATTGATGCAAGGTCTGGTACTGGATGGCAGTGCTCCTTTATATGGTCGTGCAGACCAGATGTTAAAGCTCCCTCCGATACCTATTGGATTCTTGCAGGAAATATTGGGATTGAGTGCAGAAAATATTATTGAAGAATATGCCGTGTGGGGTGGTGTACCTCGTTATTGGGAACTCCGGTTGCAGGACGACGGGCTTCAGGATTCGATAACTTATCATATTCTGAATCCATTGGGTACACTCTACGAAGAACCGATACGTTTGTTTATGGATGATATGCGGGATATCATACAAGCCTCCACACTTTTATCTGTAATAGGAAGTGGTGCCAATCGCTTGTCAGAGATTGCCGGGCGGTTGGGAAAACCCGCGACACAGTTATCCGGTCCGTTGGAGAAGCTTCGCCAATTGGATTTCATTGAGCGCGAAATTCCTTTTGGTGAGAATCCTAAGAATAGCAAAAAGAGTTTATACAAGGTTTGTGACCCTTTTATGGATTTCTATTTTCATTTTGTTGTTCCTAATCGTTCTTTAATAGAAATGGGACGTACGCAAGTGGTAATGAACTCCATTCAACCTCAATTTTCCCGGTATGTGTCTATGTGGTGGGAAAAGTTATGCCGTCAGGCTGTTAGTGGCGGAGTGATTGGCGGTGACGTTTACAATTTGGCCGGAAGATGGTGGGGGAATATATCAAGAGATGAATCATTGGAGTTGGATGTAGTAGCACGAAGTATGGATGGAAAGAAACTATTGGTTGGTGAGTGCAAATGGACGGAAGGGGAAGACACAGACAGGCTTTCTTATGAATTAATCGAAAAAGCTCGTAAACTACCGTTCTTGAAAGGAGAGGAAATTGTTCCGGTTCTTTTCTTGAAGCGTAATCCCATTCACGGGAATAATGCTTTTGTAATGACTCCCCAACAAATTATTGATTCTATCGGATAGTTTTAGATGAAAAGTTTATTGATAAAGCACTCTGAATGGATCGCTGGAATAGCTTACGAATCTTGAATATATAATTAGTTAGGCGCGGATTAGACGGGTTTTCTAATTTAGTTATTAGAATCCGTCTAATCCGCGCCTAAAAGATAGTAGCTATTTGCTTTTGAAGCATAGTATGATTACTCCTGCATATAATTTACCGGAATCAACCGTACCTCACTATTCAAGCCGGAGGGTAACGGACTCCAATGTCCATAATTGGCCGGACGATAGTTCAAATCTACAATATTGATTTCTTTGAATTTGCGCCACTGCACTCCCTGCCTGTCTAGTTCTGCAATTCGATTCGCAGGGAGATTCGTGACTTCTATCTCGATGTGGTTTTTTCCGGGTTTTAAGAACTGGCCTATCTTTAGTTGATAAGGCACTGCCCATGCGCATCCCGCTTCCTGTCCGTTGATGCGGACACGGGCACTTTCGCGTACATCTCCCAAATCAAGAATCCAATCGTCAGCCTGCAAAGCGGGCAATTCGATGTCTAAGGAATAAACACCGGTTCCCATGTTCGTTTGGGCTGCCGGATGATCGATATGGGTCCATGAACAGGGGCGATCTATATCAAATGTTCCTTGAATCTTCGGTTTGCTTTCGGCGAAATGTAACTTCCAACCATGATCCAGACGAAGGCTGAACGATTGCTCTTTGACATACTTCCATGGCTTGGAAGCCTGCAAAGGTTGTTGGTACGTTTGCAGAATGATCGATTCACCGGATTTTAATTGCAGGTAGACTTGTGTTTTTCCGTCTGCCTGTCTTACTTTGGCTTCACCACATTCTCCGGTCATGGGATTGAAGAGAGCGGCTGCGGCTGCATTCGTTCCCAATGTGATCCAACCGTCCACTCCTTTATTTTGCAAAGAAGAGATGAAATAGTGGTGTCCCGTATCATTCACTCTCCGAATCGCTTGTAGTCCGAATCTGGTTTTCATTTCTTCAGGAGAGATATTGCAGCTTGCCAATGTACGTGCATAATCCGTTCCTGTGATAATTTTGCCCTTTCCGATCGGAGTTACGGTTGTCTCCGAGAAAGAAACAGCCGGAAGTTGCTGGAGAGTACGCTGGTAACTCCTGCGTTTCTGTTCCAACTGGCCGTAACCCGGTACATCTGTCGGATAATTTTCGAGGAATACGATGGTAGCTCCCTGTTTGGCAAGTTCATAAAGATGGGCCAATACATCGTTCGGCATCAGATGTGCAGCAGGTACTACTAGTGCTTTGTAGGCGGTTCCGCCCGAAGTAACCAACTGTCCGTCTTTGAAACGTGTACTGCGAATAAAGTTATCGGAAATATAATCCCCGTCATAACCGCTGTTGTTGATGCGATGGATAGCGTCGATAAACTTAGGAGCCAATTTATCCATGTGATGGATCGTGAATAATAACAATCGTCCCGGCTGCTCATTCCACATATCATATACCGGAAGATAAATCAGGAAATCATTATCCGGTCGTCCCATTTGCAGAAAACTCTGGCAACGGGTGATATAGTTGAAGAACGAAGGAGCATCACGCCAAATACTGTTTGTCGGACTCATATTGATAGAAGCGTAGAACAACCATCCGGGCCATTCGGCTTCTTTTGGAGAATACGGAGTGCCGTGGAAAAACATGTGATTGACACCGGAAACAAACATCAGATCCATGTCCGGCTTGCATTGCGACAGGGAAGTGCGGAAATGTTCTGTCAGCCAGGTAAATGTTTCGGAAGAAGTATAGGTCTTTCCTGCTATGTGAGCAGCCGAAGAGGCGTATTTCAGCATAGACAGGTCCGAATCATTCTTTTTGGTCAAAGAGTCCTGACGTAATCCTTCGATATGGAATTGCGACAGTCCGAAACCCTCACATTCGGGAATATCCACGGCAGCATAAATATCAATCAGATTGCCGGGCGAACCATGTGCCTGGTTGCGGGTGATACTGCCGTTCTTATGTGCCCAGTCCGTCCACTGGCAGGTAAAGTTTTCCAATAACAAATCGGAAATCGTTTCCCGGTAATCGGATACAATACGTCTGCTGACTTCCGGACGACTTTCGTCCAGAAATTCGGGGAAATGTTCTTCCAGTTTGTATCCCCGGCGACGGGCGAATTGTTCCAGGAAATCGTCTGTCCAATCTGCCTGATACACTTCGTAAGAGTCGTTGAAGAATGTATGGGGATAGCTCGTCTTGCTGCTTTTGAAAGCACGGTCAAAACGGGAAAGATAGTTCTTTACAGCTTTCTTTGAGAGATGGTTCATTACATATCCCTCACCTCCGGGAGCGGCACGTTTCACTTTCTGTCGTGTCTTACCGATATAAAGAGCTACGATTTTCCATTTGCCCGCAGGTGCTTTCCATTGTAGCTTGTCTTTTTTTACGTGGGCGGTCAGGTTGATACATTTACCTTTCTCATCGTAAGCCATCACCCGGCTTAGTACGGAATAAGCCTGTTGCTTAGGGTCGGTCACGTTGATATCTTGTTCAATCTCTTTGCCTCCCTCTAGGTTATATGTCTGGAAGATAGCCTTAGTGGCTGCATCTTCAATACTGACTTCCGGTCCGCCGAAAGGCCATCCGGTTCCGGTATTCATGTCAATCTCGATACCGGTACGCTTTCCTTCCGCCTGTGTATGTTTGAGAACTTCCATCCAGCGGGGAGAGAGAAATTGAATCTCGTTCGCATCATTGCCCTGCACACCATAGATGGGAGTAATTTCTACCGCCCCCATTCCGGTGCGTGCGTATTCTTCCAGATTGTATGTCAGGTTCTTTTCGTCTACGGCACTTCCCAGCCACCACCATCTGGCACCGGGACGTGCTTCCACCGGAGCATCCGGCCATTGCTGTGCTTGCATTACTCCACCTGCGGCAAGCAGGCAGAGGACTATCCATTGTCTTTTATTCATCATTCTTTCGGCGTATTATAATATTCTATGTTTTCTGCATCATCGGTAACAAAGAGTGCCCGTCCGTCCGGCTGTTCAAAGTGGAAACGAACACCGTCGAAGGTAATATTCCGTGCATGACGGATATAAAATCCTTTAGCTGGAATCGTGCCGAACATCCACGGTTCGGGATATACTTTTTCCTGTTCGGGCGGAACTCGTTTACCATCTTCTTCGCTGTATCCACCTTTATAATAGAGGTGAATATTACGCAAAGTCACATCCTCGATACAGGCTCCCGGTACGCCGCTGATGATAGAAGCATACCGGCTGTCGGCACTCCATACATTGATATCGCTGATAAGAATACGTTTCATGGTGCCCACAGGAGTGCCTTCAGGACTGCGCATACGTGCGCCCAACCGGAGGAAAATAGGTGCGTTGACTATATTTCTCATTGTAATATTACTGATTACAATATCTTCCAGATGTCCTCCGTCTACCGTTTCCAATGCCAATCCACGGCAATGTTCAAAGATACAGTTCGTAATCGCAATATTGCGGAAGCCTCCACTACTTTCTGTGCCGAGTTTGATGCGTCCTGTACGGAAACCATGATCGGGAGCCTGCGGTTCGTCCAACTGCCAAGTGCCGTCCATTACACTGCCTTTGTCAAAGCCGCTGACATAACAATCACTGATCGTCACATTTTCCGTATCTTGGAAGCGTCCTAATCCATAAGAGGCTTTCAATACAATGGCATCATCCCAGGGGGAGTTCACCGTACATTGGCTGATACGTACGTTCCGGCAGCAATCAATATCGAAGCCGTCCCGGTTGGTGTCTACTTTCAGATTCAGAATCGTCAGATGATCCACTCCGGTAGCCAACAGGGCGAAATGCCCGCAATGCAGCATGGATAAATCTTTCAGGGTCACATTTCTGCAATCTTTCAGGCTGATAGCCTTATTGCCTACCCCCGGTAGGCGACTCTCTTCACGGGTCAAGCCTTTGCCGTAGATTAAGCCGGGACCACTGATCGTAATATTCTCCAGTCCGATTCCCCAAATTAAAGAGTTTTTCCAATGGCTGTGACCGAAATCCTGATACTTATTATGTTCATTCGGTTCGGCGGTATCATATCCTTCCTCTTTTCCGGGAAAGGCGGCAATGATACGGGTGCCCTGTTCCAAATAGATATGAATGTTACTTTTTAACCGGATGGAATAACACGCATATTCTCCCGCAGGTAGATATACTGTGCCTCCTCCGGCCTGTGCGGCCGCTTCAATCGCACGATTGATGGCAGGCGAATCAATTGTTTTCCCATCCGCTTTGGCTCCGAAGTCCATTACATTATAAATGGCTGCATGTAGATAGATGCAACCTATTAACAGACTGAATAATAAATAGATCCTTTTCATTTTTTGTCGATTTTGGCAAAAATATCCGGTAACATATAGTAGTTGTAATCCGTTTTTTCATTCTGTTCGTAGAAACAGAAGTAAAGCCGGAAAGGCTTGCTTCCTTCGTTTCGGGAAGAAGCCGGGGAGAGACTGCAACGTCCGGCCAGTACAGGGCGGTCGGTTCGTTTGCCTGATTTGTAAAGCATCAGGGGAGTTGCATCCTTATGTCCGTCACTCAAGCGAATATCATCGGTAGGAGTGACAGCCTGCAGCGTCCGTAATTGCATACTTTCTCCGTAGTAGCAAGTGAAGGCTTGTCCCTCCACGCTGAATACATTGATGTCCGAATCCGGTTGGCAATCGCCGAAACTCCAAAATAGGGCATCGGCTTCCGGAGCAGAGGCGACTTCTACTTCCAGAATAAATCCACGACTATCGGGCAGTGCTTTCCATTGGAAGGATACTCCCTGTATCTCTTCTTTAGGTTTTAGCCAGTGGCTTTCATTTCCTTTTGATATGCCCAACCGGAAAGTGCCGGCAGGTGGCGTCAGTGCTTGTGCTTGCGCATCAATGAGCAAGATTACCAGCAGTACGATGGTCAGGAGATGTCTTAACATAGTTGAAGTTGATATTACTTTGTTCATTCTCTTTTAGTTCAATGACATTCTTTTCTTCTGTCTTTAATGTGATTTCAGACAAGTTGAAATTCTTCGTATAGCAGATTTTGCCCGGTTTGTCGGTCTGCGCTTCGATGGCATAAAGATAGAAATTTTCCAGACGTAACGAGTCATTCCATCCCGAAGCGGAGATAAATTCGTCCACATTTTCCGCTTTTACCTTTGATACGTAGACATTGCGGAAACGCGGATAACCTTTTTCGGGAGGCGTAACCGGAGTCAGCATGATTCTCCAGTGTTCCGGGATTTCTTTCCCTTCATACTCTTTGGGTAAAGTGCTGTAACTGTAACTGGGGTTCCAGTTCAAGTCCGCCGCCAGCACGTGACGGACGTTTTCCGCTTTTACTTCGGTCATATAAATGTTTTCGATTGTTCCTCCGCGGTTCATGGCGCTTTTCAACCGCAGCACGGCGGAGGTGCCGATTGCTTCCAGATTATATCCCAATACATTCCGTATGCTACCGGAAGTTTCGCTTCCGCAGGTGATAAGTCCGGCACCTTTGCGGGCGATGCAATTGCGTATGACCACATTTTCCGTAGGAAGGTTCACCCGCAGTCCGTCTGCATCCCGTCCCGATTTGATACAGATATTATCATCGTTACAGTCTACATCGCAGTTTTCGACCAAGATATTGCAGGAAGAATCAATGTCGATACCGTCCGTGCTCGGACCGTGTCCACCTATATTGTTGTTGATGGTCAATCCGTCTATCGTGCAATAATCGGAGTAAAGAATCTGACATCCCCAAAAACCGGTACGCATCAGGGTAAATCCTTTCAATGTAATGTCCGAGCTACGTTCTATGAGGATGCCCCGTACCCGTTTGCAGTCATAATCCACAATCCAGCGCAATCCTTTTGCTTCGTATTCTTTCCGCATTTCCCAATATTTATCCCAAAATACTTTTCCCCGGCAGTCCAGCGTTCCTTCTCCGCTGACGGAAGCGTTCTTTTCATTGACAATGTTGATAACTGCCGCGGGCCATGTCATCTCGATTCCTGCAATCCGCGAACGGAATTCGGGATAATGATGAATGGATGGGCTGGCCAGTAAAGTCACCCCTTTGTCCAGTTGCAGGTTGACACCGCTTTTTATGAACAGTGCGCCAGTCTGATAATATCCCGGCTGGAGAACTACCGTTCCTCCACCGCTGACGGCACAACTGTCAATTGCTTTCTGGATAGCTTCCGTGCTAAGCACCGTGCTGTCTGCTACTGCGCCAAAAGAATTAGCGGATAAAATTACATGGTTTCCGGGCATTTGCCGGCTGCCTACACTATCGGCCCATGACAAATCCGGTTGTTGCGGTACTTGCCCCCATTCGAAGCTGTTGTTTCCTGCCTGTTTAGCCGTTGGGGTGGCGCAAGCTGCTGTCAAAAGTGTGCCTGCCAATAGGAACAGGGGGAAGATGCTTTTGGTTTTCATATTTATCTAATGCCTGATTCTTAATACTTAATACCTACTACTTATCTCTTAATTTCCGTCCGGTTTTTCAATTTCCGTGAATGGTGATTCGTTCCAGTGGAAACCATTTACATCGTCCGGCTGTGCCGGATTATAGGACGGGTCTATTTTCAGGTGTTTAGCCAGTTCCGGTACGGCTTTCTTCATTCCTTCAATCACACATTGGGCTATTTGATAGGCTCCGTATGGATTGAAGTGGGTGTTATCCTCAAAAGCTTTGGTCTGTCCCGGATAAGTGCCTGCCGGATAGTGTACGAAAGCACGTTTCGACGTTTCTGTTCCCAAAGCTTCATAAAGCGTACGGGTCATTTCGTTGAGGTCGATCAACGGAACATTTTCTTTAGCTGCCAGCCAGCGCATGGCTTCCGGATAATCTTCGTGTGTGTCACGGATATGTCCGGTTGCGTCGAAACTCCGGCGTTGGGTGGGAGTGACCAATACGGGGTATGCTCCCCGTGCACGGGCTTCATCAATAAATGTTTTCAGGCTGGTCATAAAAGAGTAATAAGCTCCTTTGCCCGGCCCTTTTTGCTTTTGGTCGTTATGCCCGAATTCCATGAAAAGATAATCTCCTTTCTTTATCTGGCTCAATGCTTTTTTCAAACGTCCTGCGGCAATAAACGTATTGGCTGATTCGCCCGATTCCGCATAATTGGCGATACAAACGTCCGTACCGAAAAAATGAGGTATCATTTGTCCCCAGCTTGCCCATGGCTCGTTATCCTGGTCGACTACGGTACTGTTACCGCATAGAAAAACGGTAATCACTGACGGATCGGCAGGCTCGATGCTGATACTCTGGCATACGGGTGCATCGCCGTTAAATTCCAGCGTCAGTTTATCGTCCCAGTTCAGTTTGGCTTTTTCGCGGGGTTTGATACGTACGGATTCTTTTTCGGAAATGCGGGGGTTGCGTTTGTTGATGATAAATGTTTCATCTACGAATTGTCCCTTTTTAGTAGCGAGGTTATCAATGAACAGTCGGCGTGATTCGCCTCTTACTGTTGTCACCCCTGCCTGTTTCTTGCTTCCCAAGCGAACGGTTACTTGATAGTTACCGTCCGGCACGCGGACAGAAAAGAAGAAGGGTGCCTTGCTGCCTTTTTCGGGAGTAGCGACGAGATCATATCCATATCCCGTCTCCTCACTGTAGCGGGGAGCATCTGCCAACTGGTATGTTTGGGCTTTCTCCTGTGCATTGACACTTGCCGTTGCCAAGAGTAGCAAGCCTATGATCGTAGTTTTCATGTAAAATGATATTTAATGTATATTGTTTATGGAATTTAGGCACGGATTACACGGATTTCACGGTTTTTAGAATTACGCTTTTATAAAGCAACAGCGTAATCCGTGTAATTCGTGCCTGATAATTCCCATTTAGTTAATTTTCGGTTTGAGCTCGTCAGGTGAATCTTTGGTATAAGATTTCACATCTCCCGCCACTTTGGTGAATAATGCCTGTATCAGCTCCGGAGCTATCTTTTCTGCCGGACGGAAAGCATCTGAATTCATATAATCCAGGATTGCTTTATGCATCTGGCGGGCAACGATTCGTTTTTCCGGTTGGGAAGTAATGTCCATACTGGTCATCATCAATTTACCGTTCAAGACCTTTGCTTCGAACAACATGCCGATTTTCCGGCTGATAAACCAGGTATCAATACTTTGAACCGTTGGTTGGAATGTTGCCGGGAAGTCGGTGAATTGCATCACCTGCGCTTTGTTCAGCAGTTCCCACCATTGAAGGTTACTATGATATTCGGTAGGGAATTCGCGGAAAAGAGGGTGATATTCATTCAGGAAAATACCGGTTGTGTGCGGCGGACGCATCTTGAACCAGGAAGTATTCCAGAATACGGGAGTGAAGTATTGTTTGACCTCTTTGCCGTATTGTATCTTTCCGGCAGCCGTAATCAGCACATTTCCTCCGTCTTGCAACACTGCCAATGCCTTGGCATCCAAGGTGTCGGTGGTATATACTGTTCCTTGTACCAGTTCCACTTGTGCCGGATATACCCAGAAATCCCAGTCGTTTACGGCATCACTGCCTTCGATACGTACTTCCAGATTTAGTTTCTGCGGTGTATCGATTGCTTCCAGAGTCATATCTACACTACCCAGAGAATAAAGATTTCCGATGGGAATGTGATGGGTGCCGACAGTTCCATGAGCATATACTTTTCCGAATTTATCCTTAATGGTATATACTGTTTTTGCACTTTTCAAGGGAGCAGCTCCGAAATGAGATACTTCAATGTCGGCATGGAATGTTTCATTATTGGCATATACAAATTTAGGAATACGTGCCAAAGGTACGGTCGGACTGCAAAAGCGTCTGAACTGTTCTGCGTTGATATATCCTTTTTCTTCAAAGAACACGTCCAGTACACCGACTAATGCAGTTCCCTGGCCGGAATAATCATTGAGAGCCAGCAACTGGAATCCCGCATAGTCCGGAGTACGCAAGGTCTTTTCAATCTCATGTTTGTAGCAGAGTGCCTGCAATTTGCCCGAAGCCATCATAAAGTCATGACTCTGGCTTCCCATGTGGTTATCGTTCAGAATATCCCGGAAGATTTCAAAGTTCTTCGCTTTGTTGACTCCGGTATATTTACGGATCTCATTGAAATTCGGGAATACGCACCATTGACCTGTTTCGTGTGATACATACGGTTGTTTCACCGTGTCGATTCTTGCACGATAATCCGATTCACTTTCCGGTTGCGCACCTGCCCAACTAAGTCCGCGTGCGCCGGCTTTCACATGATACTCATTGTGAGGTTGCCATTGCCAGCTGTTTCCAACGGAGGCTCCTGTGTATACACGACGCGGATCGGTTGCTTTCCAATAATCTACGAACTTGCTGACCCATGCCACCCAACGACCGGAAGGCTCATTGCCGCAAGCCAGCATGCAGTAAGAAGCGTAATTCCCATATTCCTTGGTCAGTGCAATGGTTTCGTCCATCAGGTATTTGTCAATCGGTTGTCCGTTACCCAGTCTCGGACCGTGGTTCGGCCAGCTCGGTCCTTCCGGTTGCAGATAGAAACCGACCAGATCGGCAGCGATGAAAGCTGCTTCCGGCGGACAGAAAGAGTGGAAGCGCATGTGATTCAGGCCATAGTTACGACAAATGCGGAACACCCGTTCCCAAGAAGCTACATCCATCGGCGCATAGCCTGTCAATGGGAAATCACAGTTTTCCACCGTACCGCGAAGCATCGTTTTGCGACCATTTACATAGAACCATTTCCCTTCTATCTTGAAATCACGCATACCAAACTGTACTTGTCGCGTGTCAGTTTGCTTGCCGTTGGTCAATTTTGCCGTCAGTTTATAAAGTGCCGGACTGAATTCATCCCACGTCAGAAACTCTTTTCCCATCGGAAGTTCCATTTCCACCGGATTATCTCCCGGACGGATGTTGAAACTTTGATGTACGGGAGCCACTTTGTGCTGAATGTCCGTGTTAAAGCTCTCGGCGGAAAGGGTGATCTCTCCCTTGGTGGAAGAAGCAGACTGTATATTCATGCGAACCAGCGCTTTCTGATTGCTCAAATTGGGATATACCTGAATGTCTTCTAAATGGACTTTGGGAGTAGCTTGTAATTCGATTCGTCCGACGATACCGTTCCAGTTACCTTGTGTCTGGTCAGTGATGCTGTGAGAATCTGGACCTACATTGATTTCTTTGATTCTATTATCGATACGGATGGTAATCAGGTACGTTTTTCCGGGGGTGGTTGCAGCAGTCAGGTCATAGACATGGGGAACACAAAGACTGTTTTGCATACCAAGCTCCTGCTGATTTACCCATACAGTAGTTTCGATGTGCGGACGTTCCAGAAAAAGAGTGATTCTTTCTCCTTTCCAGTCAGCCGGAATTGTCACTTTCTTTTGATACCAGGCCACACCTACATAATGTTTGTCGGGAGTCAGAAAGAAGGGTAGCTTTACTTGTCCCTCTATCCTGTATTTTTCCATATATGGGTTGAAGTAGTAAGAACTGTCGTAGAGGCTTCCGGTCCATTGGGTACGGACGGTCACTTCATCTCCTTTCAGTTTTTCGGGCATGGAGCCGGGCAGGTTGATAGAATCGTCGAGGGATCTTTTGAACCATTGTTCCTTGACGCCGGTATCTTCCCGGTCTATCCGGAAATTCCATTTGCCGGATAAGCTGAAAGAGTGATTTTGTCCCGCTACGGTCAGTATGGAGATAAATACGATAGCAATACTTACTAAAAGTCGTTTCATGATATATAGAGTTGATATGTTTTTCATTCTTTTTAAAATCTGCCGCTAAAGTAGAGCTTTTTAAGGGTTTAGTAAATAGAAAGATGTACAGATACATAGAATATTGTATCAAAATGGACTTATAAAAGCGTTCGTGTACAAAACTACATGGATTTGAAATATTGTCCATGCTCTTTATCTTTGAGGAGGGGCGGAGATGCCTTATCTTTGCAAGGTAAACTTTTTAATCTTAATAAGGAACCATGAAAAAAGTAGTAATCTGGATAGCTCTAAGTCTTTGGTCGGTGATGACAGTCTTTGCCGGTGAGACAGCTTACCTCTTTTCTTATTTTATCAATGACAGTAAAGACGGACTGCATTTAGCATATAGTTATGATGGATTGAACTGGCTGCCTTTACATGGCGGACGTTCTTATCTTACCCCTGCGGTTGGTAAAGATAAATTAATGCGTGACCCCAGCATTTGCCAGTCGCCGGACGGAACTTTTCACATGGTCTGGACTTCCAGTTGGACGGACCGGATTATCGGATATGCCTCTTCCCGCGATTTGGTTCATTGGAGTGAGCAACAGGCAATCCCTGTGATGATGCACGAGCCGGATGCACATAACTGTTGGGCTCCCGAACTGTTTTATGATGAACCTTCACAAACCTATTATATCTTTTGGGCAACTACGATTCCCGGTCGTCACAAAGAAGTGGCTACCAGTGAAAGTGAGAAGGGACTGAATCATCGTATTTATTATGTAACAACGAAGGACTTTCGTACTTTCTCGAAGACGAAGATGTTCTTCAATCCAGATTTCAGTGTGATTGATGCCGCTATTGTGAAAGACCCGAAGCGGGAAGACCTGATAATGGTAGTCAAGAATGAAAATTCCAATCCGCCGGAAAAGAATTTGCGTGTGACGCGTACAAAGAAGATAGAAAAAGGATTCCCGACCAAAGTATCGGCACCTATTACAGGAAAATATTGGGCGGAAGGTCCGGCTCCTCTTTTTGTAGGTGATACGCTTTATGTCTATTTTGATAAATACCGTGACCATCGTTATGGAGCTGTTCGTTCTTTGGACTATGGTGAAACATGGGAAGATGTGTCCGATCAGGTCTTTTTTCCGAGGGGGATTCGTCATGGAACGGCGTTTGCAGTGGATGCCTCCATTGTAGAGGCACTGATTGCCGACCGGAACTATAATCCGCTTATTCCCGATAATCTGGCGGACCCGTCTGTCTCCAAATTTGGTGATACCTATTATCTTTATGGCACTACCGATCTGGATTACGGACTTGGACGTGCCGGAACTCCTGTCGTATGGAAATCGAAAGACTTTGTGAACTGGAGTTTCGAAGGCTCCCATATCAGCGGGTTCGATTGGTCGAAAGGATATGACTACACGAATGATAAAGGTGAAAAGAAAAAGGGTTATTTCCGGTATTGGGCGCCTGGAAAAGTGATTGAGCAGGACGGCAAGTTTTATTTATACGTTACGTTTGTGAAACCGGATGACAAGATGGGAACTTATGTGCTCATAGCTGATCGCCCGGACGGTCCTTTCCATTTTACTGAGGGACAGGGGCTTTTGCCTCCCGGAGAAGAAGGAACAGATAGCCCGGCTGTCGTTGATGATATTGACGGAGAACCTTTTATTGATGACGACGGTTCAGGATATATTTTCTGGCGTCGCCGGAATGCGGGACGGCTTTCTGCGGACAGGCTTCATCTGGATGGTGAGCCGGTAACTCTGGCAACAGCCCGCCAGGGATATTCCGAAGGTCCGGTGATGTTTAAGCGTAAAGGTATCTATTACTATATTTATACTTTGAGTGGTCATCAGAATTATGTCAATGCTTATATGATGAGTCGCGAGTTTCCTTTGACGGGTTTTGTAAAGCCGGAGGGGAACGACATTTTTTTATTCTCTTCTCCTGAAAATCAAGTGTGGGGACCGGGACATGGTAATGTGTTTTATGACGAGGGAACAGATGAATATATTTTTCTCTATCTGGAATACGGAGATGGCGGAACTACCCGTCAAGTGTATGCTAACCGGATGGAATTTAATGACGATGGAACGATAAAGACATTAATCCCCGATATGCGTGGTGTAGGTTATCTGGCTGCTTCCCAAGAGACCCGGCCGAATCTGGCATTACAGTCGCATTTTTATGCTTCCAGTGAGAAATCTCCCCGTACTTCCGTGGTCAATATCGAAACGCAACCCAATCAACCGTTGCCGGAAAAAGGTTCGGTGAAGAGCTATACCCGCACGCATACTTATCAGGCTACCCATGTAGCTGACGAATCGAATGGAACCCGTTGGATGGCGGCTGATACGGATAGCAGTCCGTTTATTACAGTCGATTTAAAGGAAATCCGTAAGGTCGGGGAGTGCCAGCTCTATTTTACCCGTCCCACTGAAGGACATACCTGGCGACTGGAGAAGTCTATCGACGGAAAACATTGGCAGATGTGTGCTGAACAAGGGAAAGTACAAGTATGCTCTCCACATATTGCTAAGGAGATAGGAGAGACACGTTATCTCCGTCTTCATATTCGCAGGGGAGATGCCGGTTTGTGGGAATGGAAAATATATGAATAACGTTTTATAACGCTAATAATCAATCGAATTTATGAAGTATATGGTAAAAAGTAAAATTCTGGCTACTTTCTGTGCCGGTCTATTAACCGTTTCTACCGGAATACAGGCAGCAGAGAGACTGGCAACCGGAACTCAACAGAAGCAAGCTCAAAAGACTGTAATTGAAACTTCTCCCTGGTTTGATGATAAAGACCTGACTTTGACGGGTGTCTATTATTATCCCGAACACTGGGATGAGAGCCAGTGGGAACGTGACTTCAAGAAAATGCATGAACTGGGATTTGAATTTACCCATTTTGCCGAGTTTGCCTGGGCGCAACTGGAACCGGAAGAGGGGCGCTATGATTTTGCCTGGCTGGACAGAGCTGTAGCTTTGGCAGCCAAGTATGATTTGAAAGTTATCATGTGTACTTCTACTGCTACTCCTCCTGTATGGATGAGCCGGAAATATCCCGAAATTCTATTGAAGAATGAGGATGGAACGATACTTGACCACGGTGCTCGCCAACATGCTTCATTTGCTTCGCCTCTTTACAGGGAATTATCATACAAGATGATTGAAAAACTGGCGCAGCACTATGGCAATGACTCCCGTATTATCGGATGGCAACTCGACAACGAACCTGCTGTACAGTTTGATTATAATCCGAAAGCGGAGCTTGCTTTCCGTGATTTTCTTCGTGCCAAATATAATAATGACATTCAACTTTTAAATAATGCATGGGGAACTGCTTTCTGGAGTGAGGCTTATTCGTCCTTTGATGAAATAACGCTTCCTAAGCGCGTACAGATGTTTATGAATCATCATCAAATTTTGGATTATCGTCGTTTTGCTGCATCACAAACCAATGATTTCCTGAACGAACAATGTCTGTTGATAAAGAAATATGCAAAGAACCAATGGGTGACTACGAATTATATACCGAATTATGATGAAGGTCACATCGGTGGTAGCCCCTCGCTTGATTTTCAAAGTTATACCCGTTATATGGTATATGGTGATAATGAGGGGATTGGTCGTCGAGGCTACCGGGTAGGTAATCCGTTGCGGATAGCCTGGGCAAATGACTTTTTCCGTCCGATACAGGGAACTTATGGTGTGATGGAATTACAGCCGGGACAGGTGAACTGGGGCAGTATCAATCCCCAACCTCTTCCGGGCGCAGTTCGTCTGTGGATGTGGAGTGTGTTTGCCGGTGGAAGTGATTTTATCTGCACCTATCGTTATCGCCAACCTCTTTACGGCACGGAACAATATCATTACGGAATTGTCGGCACGGACGGAGTGACTGTTACTCCCGGCGGAAGAGAATATGAGACATTTATAAAGGAGATTCGTGAACTTCGTAAACATAGCTCTTCCCGTGAAACCAAACCTGCCGATTACCTTGCCCGTCGTACAGCTATTCTTTTTAACCATGAAAACTCCTGGAGCATTGAGCGACAGAAACAGAACCGGACATGGGATACTTTTGCACATATTGAAAAGTATTACCGTACCTTAAAATCATTCGGAGCACCTGTCGATTTTATTTCCGAAGCAAAGAACTTGTCCGATTATCCGGTCGTTATTGCACCGGCTTATCAATTAGCTGATAAAGAACTGGTAGACAAATGGATCACTTATGTAAAGAACGGCGGAAACCTCATTCTGACTTGTCGTACGGCACAGAAGGACCGTTATGGTCGTCTTCCGGAAGCTCCCTTTGGTTCTATGATTACTCCGCTGACCGGAAATGAAATGAACTTTTATGATTTGCTGCTTCCCGAAAATCCCGGTACTGTTGTTATGGACGGAAAAGAGTATGTTTGGAATACATGGGGAGAGATTCTGAATCCTCCGGCAGATGCTCAAGTATGGGCTACTTATAAAAACGAATTCTATGAAGGAAGTCCGGCTGTGACTTTCCGCAAACTGGGGAAAGGTACGATTACCTATGTAGGAGTGGACAGCCACAATGGAGCATTGGAAAAAGATATATTGAAAAAGCTATATGTACAGCTGAATATCCCGGTAATGGATTTGCCTTATGGCGTGACAATGGAATACCGGAATGGGTTGGGAATTGTATTAAACTATTCAGATCAGCCTTATACCTTCAACTTATCGAAGGGAGCCAAAGCATTGATCGGGACTACAGAGATTCCTACAGCGGGTGTATTTGTGTTTTCAGTGAAATAAGTGTTGAAAAGAATTATGTTACAATTAAATTATTTATTATGAGGCTGTTGAACTATTGTTTTTTGATTGGAGGAATATTAATTGCTTCTTGTGTTGGTAATTCGAGTAATAAATCTCAAAATGATAAGAAAATAAATCCGGCGGATACTATTTATTTAGGAGATTTACGTGAAAAATTTGAAGGAGATTCTGTCTTTTTTGCAAAAGTGGCACCGGATCTGATATTGACAGATTATCAATATTTCTGGGCGGCAACAGAGTCAGATGCCATAGCCAATGGGTTAACAAAAGATTATTATAAGAAAGTAAAACAAGAAATTACTGCCACAAATGAAGCAATAAAGAAGGGAGTAATGAAAGGCGCTAATGTGAAACGAATTCCCGATTTTCAGAGTGTGAAATAGCTAAGAATGTTTTATCTTGGTATGTTGGATAATAGAGTAATGATATGATTAAAAGATATTTTCTAAGTTTAATAACTTGTACTTGTTTTTATTTGTTAGCCGCTTCTTTTACTTCGAAAAATGGCAACTATGAAGTGCTTAAGGTAACCGCTCCTTTTCCGATGCAACCTATTAAAGTGTTTATCTATCCTGATAAGGACTTTATAATTACAGACTTCGGTGCCGTCAATGGAGGAAGAGTAGATAATACAAAAGCAATTACTAGTGCTATTGAAGCGTGTAACCAATCCGGTGGCGGACGTGTTGTTGTTCCGGCAGGTACATGGCTGACCGGCCCCATTCATTTTAAAAGTAATGTGAATCTTTATTTGGAGGAGAATGCGGTTTTGAATTTTACGGATAATCCTTCTGATTATCTTCCGGCAGTGATGACTTCATGGGAAGGCTTGGAATGTTATAATTATTCGCCATTACTCTATGCTTTTGAATGTGAGAACGTGGCGATTACAGGTAAAGGGACTCTTCAGCCGAAGATGGATACCTGGAAAGTATGGTTCAAACGTCCTCAGCCTCATTTGGAAGCATTGAAGGAGTTGTATACAAAAGCTTCGACTAATATCCCTGTGATCGAACGTCAGATGGCAATAGGGGAGAACCATCTTCGTCCGCATTTGATTCATTTCAATCGTTGCAAGAATGTTTTATTGGATGGGTTTAAGATTCGTGAAAGTCCGTTTTGGACCATTCATCTCTATATGTGTGACGGGGGATTAGTGCGTAATCTCGATGTAAAAGCACACGGACATAATAATGACGGTATTGATTTTGAAATGAGCCGTAACTTTTTAGTGGAAGATTGCTCTTTCGATCAGGGGGATGATGCAGTAGTGATTAAAGCCGGACGTAATCAGGATGCTTGGCGGTTGAATACTCCTTGTGAAAACATCGTTATCCGTAATTGTCAGATTCTAAAAGGACATACTTTACTTGGTATCGGAAGCGAAATATCGGGAGGAATACGGAATATTTATATGCATGACTGTACTGCTCCGAATTCTGTGATGCGCCTTTTCTTTGTGAAAACCAATCATCGCAGAGGTGGATTTATAGAGAATGTTTATATGAAGAATGTAAAGGCAGGAACGGCTCAACGTGTACTCGAAATAGATACCGAAGTGTTATACCAATGGAAAGATCTGGTACCTACTTATGAAGAACGAATTACTCGTATTGATGGTATTTATATGGATAAGGTGACTTGTGAATCGGCAGATGCTATTTACGAACTGAAAGGTAACTCCAAACTTCCGGCTAAGAATGTAATGATTAGGGATGTAAAAGTAGGAGAGGTAAAGGAGTTCGTGAAGAAAGTGAATAATGTAGAGAATGTAGTGGAAAAGAATGTGACTTATGATAGGAAAGGGAAATGACCCTTTCCTGAAAGTAGTAGAAAATTTCATGCTATAATTTTAGTATAATGTAGTATCTTAGCAGCAAAATTGAAAACTTTATGCTAAGATGAAGAAATCCTTTTATTTATTACTGCTAATCACTCTATATAGCAGTATCAGCTTTGCTCAAAGCCTGAAATCTATATCTATTTTAGGCGATTCGTATTCAACATTTGAAGGATACCTGCAACCCGATACCAATAGCATTTGGTATTATGTTTCTCCGCGACAGCAAACGGATGTAACTTCCGTAAAGCAGACCTGGTGGCATAAATTCATTAAAGAGAATAACTACCGCCTTTGTGTCAACAACTCCTTTTCCGGTGCAACGATTTGTAATACCGGTTATAATCAGGCTGATTATTCGGATCGTTCTTTTATTACCCGTATGGATAAGCTGGGATGTCCGGATATCATCTTTATTTTCGGTGCAACGAATGATTGTTGGGCCGGCTCACCGCTTGGGGATTACAAGTATGAAGGGTGGACCAAGGAAGATTTATATACATTCCGTCCGGCTATGGCATATCTGCTTGACCACATGATTGATCGTTATCCTAATGTTGAAATCTACTTTCTGCTGAACTCTGGTTTAAAGGAAGAGTTTAATGAATCAGTCAGAGCTATCTGCAATCACTATAACATTGATTGTATTGAACTGCATGATATTGACAAAAAGAGCGGTCATCCTTCGATAAAGGGGATGGAGCAGATTAGTGAACAGATTAAGATGTTTATGAGGAAGACGAAGTGAAAAAACAACGGAAATATAAGAAATGATATTGCCACTTGCTACTCTTTGATTATAGGAATACTATTTCAAAGAGTGCCAAGTGGCAATAAGTTTAGTTGTTTATCTTAATATCCCGGATTCTGCATTGCTTTCTTTTCTTCATTGCTTAGTGCAGAACCATTTGAATTGGTGATACCGTCCAAGAAGGCTTGGGGGATCGGACGATAGTAATGTTTCTCCGATTTGAATTCGCCAAGACCTCTGCTGGCACCGTCGTTGAATTTATGCCAGCGGGCGTCTAACGTCTTGGTACGTGCCAGATCTTCCCAGCGTTGCAATTCGCCACAAAGCTCACGGGTACGTTCATTTAATAGGAAGCACATCATTTTGTCAGCATTGGATGTACATCCCAGTTCGTTGTAGATAGGAGTGTCGACTGTAGAGTTATAAACGTCTGCCACACTATTTAATTTCATCGTAGTTTTGGTAGAAGCAGTAGTCTCCTGTTCGATATTGTTTGACTCATAATAGGTGTTTTCTTCCCAGTAAATAGCACCTTCGGAGGAGTGACCGCCTCCTTTCCCGGAACAATAAGGATTATTCTTATAAGCTTGTCCACCATCTACGTTTTTACTACGGTCTTCACCAGTTTTATAACCGGCACGTTCACGTAGTTTGTTCATCCATTCGACAGCTTTGTCATAATTGGCTTCACCTTTACGAATATATGCTTCGGCAACCATTAGTACATCATCTGCCGAACGGGCGATGATAGCATCGCGAGTACCGAATTGAGATGCGATGGAAACACGATAACCATCACGGAATTTAGATAAAGCTACTGAACGCTTGTGAGGTATGATATCGTAATAATTACCTGTTTTCTCATTTATATTCCAGCTGTGTTCCTGTCCTTTGAAATAGCGTACATATGTATACGTGTTACACATTTTTCCATCTTTCAAAACAGTATATGCCGGAGCGTTGGGATATTTCTCATAGCGATTGTCTCCCGGGTCATTCACGATGTATTTCATACCGAGTTCACCTCCACTGAAACGTTTGTCACCTTCTTTTACACCTGCCGGAGCGTATGGCATATCTTCTGCTGTCCAGGTGGGAGCACTTTTGGTTTCGTTGGCTCCATAACAGGTGATGAATGATTTCCAGAAACGAGAGTCATTGACACGGTCAAATACCTGCATGGTATACTCTGTAGCACTTACGTATGAGAATTCACGTCCTCCGGAGATGTCACGTTTACATCCACCTATATCATTACCTTGGTATACGGCCGGATAATAAAGATGCATCTGGTTTCCATAACGTCCCCATGTTGATTCATCATTAGAGAATTGAGCTGCTAGAATCACTTCACTTACTTTTTCATTGGCTCCGTTCGGCTGTTCATAGTCCCAAAGTTCTACATAATCATTACACAACGGATGTGCGTCTACAACTTCCGAACCATATTGAATAACAGCATCGAGGTCGGATGCTATATAATTACTATTCCAATCGCTGTACAATTCGGAGGCACGGAATAAATGTGCTTTTGCAAGGAAATGGGCAGCAGCATATTTGTTAATTCGTCCGATTGATTCACCTTTATCCGGAAGTAGTCTGTAGGCTTCTCCAAAATCAGATATAACCTGTGTGTATATTTCTTCAGTAGAATTCCGTGTAAAATATGTTTCCGCGCTTGTAGACGGAACTAATTTCAACGGCACACCACCAAATTGCTTCACTAATTCGAAATAAGCATAGGCTCTTAGAAAGTGTGCTTCTCCCAAGCGTGTGTTGTATGTAGGTGAACTTTGGTTATAATATTGAGGTATGTTTTGGATCAATATGTTTGCGGGTTCAACCAGTCCGTAGTAATTGTCCCAGATAGGTTGGTTAGCGGCATTTTCAGATGAATTTAAATCTTGACTATAGTGATTCCATGCTGGAATAACATTATTAGCATCAGTAAATTCATCTACTCCCATGTTGTAGCACTGAATCCCCCATATATAGTTGAATTTGAATTTCAGTTTCTGATAGGCTCCAGTCACTAATTCATCAAGACCTTCTTGTGTCTTAAAGCGGTCGGTACTATATTGAGTTGTTAAATTCTCATCAAGGAAAGATTCACTGCACGAAGTGATCGAGCTTCCTGTTATGCTGGCTATTAAAGCAGCAAATAATATTCTATTTAATTTCATAATGTCTTTACTTTAATTTGTTTATTAGAATCCGATGTTGACACCTATTACAAAACTCTTCAAAGTGGTAGGTGAACCAAATGTTTTGGTATTATTGTCATAATTTACCAAGTCTGTATCCAAAAAGTCACATGCTTTATAGATATTGAATGGGTTCATGGCTTGAACATATAGCTTCAAATTATTGATACCCAAGTTCTTTAATTGTTGTGGGGTAAAGTTATAACCCAATGAGATATTACGAACTTTGATGTATGAGCCATCCTGATAGTTCATTGCGCTGTTAAAGGCATCGGCTCCTTCACCGTTGGAACCGGGTGAATAGTATTTTGCATTCTCATTTGTACCGGCTACCCAATAGTCTATTTTGCGCTGCATATAGCGACCGTCAAGAGTAACAGCTCCCTGTGGAACAGTAAATCCCCAACGTGATAAAATAAAGAAGGATAGCTCAAAATTCTTATAGCTGAAAGTGTTACTCCATCCACCTGTCCAGCGTGGACGTGTGTGTCCTACAATTTTTTTATCGTCATTGGCATCTATTGTATCATCATTATTTAAATCTTTCACTTTGATTTGTCCCGGTTTACGTCCGTATTTGGCAGCTTCTTCAGCTTCTTCTGTTTTCCAGATGCCATCATATACCCAGTCGTAATAAACACCGATTTCCTCACCGACAAACCATTTGTTGTTCACATCTTCTGTTCTACCATTAGACAATTCGTCGATTCGGTTTCTATCCATTGACCATGTTAAAGTAGTGCTCCACGAAAAATCTTTTGTTTGTATAGGTATTGCATTTACTTGTAGGTCAATACCATATCCGGATGTTTTACCTACATTGGCATAAGTAGAAACATAACCCGTTAGTGAAGGAATTGACATTTCTAGTAACAAATCATCAGTTTTCGTTTTGTATGCATCGATACTACCAGTAAGTCGGTTATTAAAGAAACCATAGTCAACACCGACATTGTATTGTGTAGTTCTTTCCCAGCCTAGAGTTGGATTAGCCATTTTAGCGGGTTCCTTCTGTGAAGGATCTGAAGGTACATAGCCCAAAGATGACTCATTCTGTCCCCAATTATAGTATAAGCCTGTGATAGCGCCTTTAGTTGCATATGCTTTGATTGCCGCATTACCTGTAACACCCATACCTATACGAAGTTTCAACTGATTCAACCAACTGATGTCTTTCAGGAAATCTTCCTGATCCATTCTCCATGCGATAGCAGCAGAAGGGAAACTTGCCCATTTGTGCCCTTCGGCTAATTGAGAGGCGCCGTCCCAACGCATAGATGCTGTCAATAAGTACTTATCTTTATAACCATAGTTTAGACGAATCATATAAGATGCCATTTGAGTCTCGGTCAGACCTGTGCCAAAAGAGTTTAGTGTACCGGCAGATCCTATATTATACCAGAGCTCATCTGATGAGGCTACATTAGTAGCTCTCATATCTCCCATCTCGTAATGGTAGGCAGAAGCGGATTGCATCAATGTCATGCCTAAATTATGTTGACCCAGGGCTTTGTTATAATAGATCAGGTTATCCAATGTCCATGCACGTTTTTGTTCGTTCTTGTATTGTGCGCCATTGTTACCATCTCCATTAATACCATCTGCTGCATTAGCGACTCCTAAAGTGTAGAATTGGAATTCAGGACCAAACTGAAGACGATAAGATAAGCCTTCCAGTGGTTTCCAGATTTTACCGAAATCAATTTGCGAATACAAACTGGCAGAAGCACGGAAAGTGCGGCGTTGGTTGGTGTTGTAGTCTAATTCACGAATAGGGTTGATGATATTTACATCCCCACTCGGATAACGGACATATTCACCGTTTTCGTCATAAGGTACTGTCCACGGAATCATACTTCTTAATGCGCTATAGAAATCACCCGAACCGGTTACAGACTTGGAGAAACTATATCCATAGTCTTGAGTGGAATAAGATGCATTAATTGAAGATCCCATTTTGAACCAATTGACAGGAGTCACATCAAATGAGGTTTTTAACGTATAACGTTCATATGCTTGCCCTGGTTGTGTACCTTTCTGATCCAAATAACCGAATGAGGCATAGCCTTGGAATTTGTCAGACCCTCCGGATGCACTTAAGGTATGTTCGTGAGTGATCCCCGTCTGTTTACCGTGCGAAGCCCAGTCATATGATCCTACTAAAGATGGATCGTAGACTCCATTTACCCATGCTTTTTCGATGTTTTTCCATGAAGCAGTTACGCTACCAAATGCAGCTTTATCGGCTTCATAAGTTGGAGTGGCAGAAGCATAAGAACCTGCATTGTATTTGGCTAAGCGGGCATAATCCAACCATTCGGCGGCAGACATCATTTCTGTAACATCGTGTAGCGTTTCAAAAGTGACAGTACCGGAATAGTTTAGGGTCACTTTACCTTCTTTTCCTTTTTTGGTAGTTACAAGAATCACACCGTTGGCACCACGTGAGCCATAAATAGCTGTGGCTGAAGCATCTTTTAAAATGTCAATAGCTTCAATGTCGGAAGGATTGATATTTTCAATGCCTCCATTTTGAATTACCATACCGTCTACCACATACAGTGGACCCTGTTCCGCATTAATAGAGCGTTGTCCACGAATATTAATGTTGCCCACCTCTCCGGGACGCTGACTGGATGTAATATCTACACCGGCTGTTTTACCTTGCATCCCTTCTAGCGCATTTCTTACAGGCATTGCTTTCAGTTCTTTTTCACCTACGCGAGCCATAGCACCGGTTACGTCACTTTTTTTCTGTACTCCATAGCCTACAACTACTACTTCGTCTAAGGTCTCGGTATCTTCTTGAAGAGTTATCTTGAAGTTAGTATTTCCTGCTACGGATACTTCTTGCTTTTTGTATCCTATATAAGTGATAGTGATTGTACCTTTGGTTGGCACATTGGAAAGAGAAAACTTGCCATTTAAATCAGTAATTGTACCATTAGTAGTACCATTAACCAATACACTGGCACCAATAACCGGTTCTCCGGTGAAATCTGTAACTGTGCCCGAAATTGTCTTATTCTGGGCATAAGATTCTACTATTAAAAAGGAGAACAAAGTGAGAAGAAATAGCCGTCGGATAGTATCCTTATAGGCATACAGGTGATAACCTTTTTTGTTGCTTTTCATACTTTAATTATTAAGTTATAAATATTGGTTTATAGATCCTTTATTGTTGATTTATCTTTTTATCCTCTAATGAAGACTCTTTGTTTCTTTTTATATGGATATTCCTGTAACGTAGTACTTTATAGAGGTTTAGTAGTATAATATATTGTATGATATTAATATATTTACATAGCATATTTATTATAGAGTTAAACAAAAGTTAGATTCTCTTTTTAAACATAACTTTTCACACTCTACCTGTGAAAAAGTGTTGCAAACATAACGACTTAATCAAGATATAGCAATGCAGAATCGTACAAATGCATGGAAAATACCGTCTTTTGCACGATATTCCATGCTGTGGGAGCGATTTTCGATTAGTCTCTAATGACTATGAACCTTTTTGTTTCTATTTTATTGTATGGAAAATAGTAATTTATAAACCTAAAAATGATATGGCGAATTTTTCAATTGTAGTTGTTCCAACTAAAAAATTATCAAATGGCAGACATCGAATAAGGATAGCCGTAGCACATCATTCTCAAACCAGATATATATCTACCCAATTTACTTTGGATTCTGCCAGTCAACTAAAAAATGGTCGAGTAGTAAGGCATGAGAATGCAGCGAATATGAATGCTTGTCTTCGGAAACTAATCAATGAGTATGAAGAAATTATTACATCGATCAGCTATTTACCAGCAATTTCATGTACCGAGCTTATACGTATAATTACTTATGAACAAAAGAAAAAAGGTATAACCTTTCAAGCTGTTGCAAAAGAATACATGAATTTCATGAAAGGAGAAGAGCGGGAGAAATCTTATAAACTTTATAAGATAGCTTCCGAAAGATTAGTCAAATATATGAAAGGGGATTTTCCTTTAATTCAATTGACACCTATACATATCCAAGAATTTGCCAAAGTTCTTCACGAGGAGAATCTGGCAGATACAACTATCAGAATATATCTGACTTTGATAAAGGTGATATTAAATTATGCCGGTAAGATGAATTATGTATCTTACTCCATTCATCCTTTTATCCTCTTTAAGATGCCGGCAAGTAATGTGCGGGAACTTGATTTGTCAATAGATGAACTGAAGAGAATACGTGATGTCCGGCTTTTAAAGCCTTCTTTATCCATGGTGAGAGATATTTTTATGCTTACCTATTATTTAGGCGGTATCAACCTGAGAGATTTATTAGTATATGATTTTAAAAATAAGAACGATATGCGTTATGTGCGTCACAAAACACGTAATAGCAAGAAGGGAGAAAATGAAATTGTATTTACTTTGCAGCCTGAAGCAAAAGTGCTCATAGATAAATATATGTCGAGAAATGGGCATTTGCAGTTTGGTAAATATTCATCTTATAAACAAATATATAGTTTAGTCTTCCGACATATAAATAAGGTAACAGAACTTTCGGGGGTAAAGAAAAAGGTTACTTACTATTCCGCCCGAAAGACATTTGCACAACACGGATATGATTTAGGCATTCAAATTGAAAAAATAGAATACTGTATCGGACACAGTATGAAAAATAACCGTCCTATCTTTAATTATATTAAGATTATGCAAGAACATGCCGATAAGGTGTTCCGTGCCGTACTTGACCAATTGCTATAGTATAGATAGTTTTTCACTGCTATTTTTAGTTCCTTCTTTTGCTAATCGATTTCATTCCGATCGCTATCATTTTTTCGTTCCACTATAGTTATCCGCAAAGTACACTATAGTTACCCTTGCGGATAACTATAGTCAAACGCAAAGATAACTATAGTGGAACGAAAAAAGATTCGCATACCGGATAACTCATAATAGGTAAAAAAGATATTAATGGTACTAATTGTTCAAATCTTATCCTCAATTGATTGCTAGCTGTATGTAGTCGTTTGATGCGCAGGTAGTTATGTTTAAAAAGAGAATCTAACTTTTGTTTAACTTAACAGATATAACTAATGAATATGGAAAACAACAAAAAAATGCTCCATTTATTTCAATTGCTGGTTGGAAAAGAATGCAGCCATTGTCTTTTTTTACTTTACGACGATTTTACTAATCAACAAAAATATGTTTAACTTTAAAAAACATGGTATGAAAAAAAACTATGTCACAACTGCTGTTGCCTTACTACTTTTAGCAGGATGTAGCAACGATATTAAAGAAACTGATATTCAGTTTACCGGTGATACGGGAGCGAAAGTTTCTTTTAGTGCAGTAATAAACAATCATGAGGCTAGCAATCTTGTTACAAGAGCTACGGAAACAAACTGGGAGGCAGAAGACTCGGTAGGAATCACTTGTGGTACGGAACAAGTGAATATTCATTACAAATACAAAGGCAATGGTCTTTTTGCAGCAAAAGGAGGAAATGCAGAAGAAATTTGGGTATTAGGTTCCGGAGAGTATGATGTAGTGGCATACGCTCCATTTTCTGGTACATCAGGTGAAGAACAACCTGTATTGGAAGTGACTACAGCCAGTGACAATCAAGCTACAGCAGAAGAACGTGCGAAGATAGATTTTCTTTTTGCCAAAGGGAAGGCTACATCACAAACCCCGAACGTGACATTAGCATTCAATCATGTGATGAGTCGTATTAGATTGGAGTTTCAAGCTGGCGAAGGTGTGGACTTGGCAGATATAACTTGCTATCTTATTGGGCTTAAGAATAATGGTACATTTAATCCTAAAACAGGGGAGACAACAGTCAGTGAAGACCCTGTTACGGACAAAGATGATATTTATTGGGATAAAATAGGAGAGCAGGATAATTATACAGTACAAGCTATTTTACTGCCACAGAAGGTGCAAGGCAAAGTAACTATCCAAGCTAGAATGAACGGTTATCTTTATGAAGCCGAGTTTGCTAACCTGACAGAATTGAAATCGGGATTTTCTTATAATTACATCATCAAGACAAATAAATACGAGGACAATAATTATGTGTTGACAATTACAGAACAAACGCAAATAATAGGATGGGAGGATGAAAACCACGATCCTATAACATCCGATCCGAGTATAGCTGAAACTGGAACAGAGATAACCAACCCTAGTTGGAATATTACAGAAGAAACCGTAACTCCACAGCCTGTTGTGAAGTGATCTGTTTACCAATCTAGTATAGACAAAAAATGCTAAAAATATAAACATGAGATTTATGAAAGTATATAATTATATATCAATGCTTTTTCTGGCTGGCGCAGCCATAGTTGCGTCTTGCTCGCAAAATGAAGAACTCACCGGAGAAACGCCGGATTCTTTGCAGGGATTTCAGATTAGTGTGTCTGATGAAGGATTTATGGACGAAAGTGGTAAGACACGTGCTACAGAGAATGGATATACTACCCGATTTTCTAACGGAGATGCTATCGGTATATTTGCGGTAAGAGGAGAAACGGTGGTAGAGGATATCAAGAATCGGAAATTCACACTGACAGATGGCTATTGGGAATTGACTGATGGAGGGGATCCTATTGAACACAAAGGTTCACAATTTCAGCGGATGACTTTTTATGCATACTATCCGTATAATGCGAATGTGACTTTTGATCCGACAAAGGTGGATCCTTTTGAAACATACGTCAACAATTGGAAAATAGGCAGTGAACAAACTGAAGGAAATTATACACAATATGATTTGATGACGAGTACGGGTAGTGTTCAGGGGGATCGTTTGAAAGGACAGATCGCTTTTACTATGCAACATCGGATGGCTCTTGCGGTAGTGAAGATGCCTAGTTTGACCTATAGCTTTACAAATGGCGGTATAGATGATTATCTGTTACCATTATCTGCCGGTTCGTTTACTGTGAATAACACTCAGGCAACTCCTTATTATCAGGAAAGTACGAATACATATCGTTTTTTGGTTAACCCGAGTAAAGAATTCTCAATAAAGGGTACTTATATAGGAGTAAGTGAAATGGAATATGAAGCTAAAGGTACTCTGGAAGGAGGAACAGCGAAGATGTATACCATTGAAGATAAAAGTAAGATAAATCATACTTTGCAGGTAGGGGATTATTTCTGTGCAGACGGAAAAATAGTTTCTGTAGATGCGGAAACAGTACCGGAAAATGTGATTGGTATTGTATGTTATGTAGGTAACTCACAGCCCAGCGTAACACATCCCGAACTCTATTCTGCAGAGATTGATGCTTTGCGTCGTGACTTCCCCGCTTGTACGCATGGGATAGTACTATCTATAAAGAATTCATTGGTAAAAGATGATGAACAAAATGATATTGCCTTGCAAATGTTTCATTCTAGTAAGGCTGGTTATTACTCAGATTGGTTTAATTCAGATGAAGATTGGAAAGATAAGTTTGTTGGTTGTAACACCGAGAAGGATGCTAACAAAAATGATGCTTCAAAGGTTTTTCCTGCGTTGATGGGTTATAATAACACAAAAATACTCACTATGTGTTACGAAGGAATGGGTAGTACTTCTACTTGTGATTATGTTTATGACTATATCATGTCTTATCGTAATGCAGAAGCCGTTCCGTCTGGTGTAACTCCTTGGTATCTACCTTCTGTAATGTGCTGGGATCAGGTAGCCAAGAATATGAGTGTCATTAATAGTAGTCTTCAGAATGTAAATGGTGATAAGATGGTCACTTCTGATCTACCTGTAAATAACAAGGCTAGTGGGCACTATTGGAGTAGTACACAGCGTTCTGCAGTCAATCAATGGACACACAGCATGGGAAATGGAAGCTTTCATGTCACTTGTGAACGTGCTTCATGCACCGGCTATTTCCGTATGATGCTCGTATTCTAAAAATAAACATGACGGTATATAAAGTCCGTCAACTATACTTATATCATGAACATATACATATATGAATAAGAAAAACTTTATAAAGGGGACAACCTTACCTGTCGCTCTGTTTTTCACTATAGCAACTTTTGCACCTGCATGGGGATTGCAAACAGCTTCGGCAGCCATCGAAGTTGTACAGCAGCAAAGTACTATAAAAGGAACAGTAGTAGATAGCCAAGGCGAACCGATAATTGGAGCAAGTGTACTTGCGGAAGGAACATCTAACGGTACAATTACCGACATTGACGGTGTATTTAGAATAAATGTACGTCCCGGTACTAAACTGAAAGTATCTTTTATAGGTTATACTGATAAAACAGTTGTAGCAAAAAATGATATGAAAATCATCCTGGTAGAGGATGTGACTGCTCTTGAAGAGGTGGAGATTGTAGCTTATGGCACGCAGAAGAAAGTGACTATGACAGGAGCTATCGCCAGTGTGAAGGGAGAAGAATTGACCCGTGTATCTGTAGGTTCGGTTTCCAATGTATTAGGAGGGCAGATGACAGGTTTGACTACCGTACAATATTCCGGTGAGCCGGGAGCGGATGCCGCTGAAATTTTTATTCGTGGTAAAGCTACTTGGGAAAATTCTTCACCGTTAATTCAGGTAGACGGTGTGGATCGTGAAAGTATGAGTGATATCGACCCGAATGAAATTGAATCCATTTCTATCTTGAAAGATGCTTCGGCAACAGCCGTATTTGGTATTCGTGGAGCAAACGGGGTCATTTTGATTACAACTAAACGAGGAAAGGAAGGAAAGGCGAAAATTTCGTTTACTACTTCTGCTTCTGTATTGATGCCTACAAAAATGGTAGAACAGGCAAGTTCCTATGACTATGCCCGTTTTCATAATCAAATGATGTCCGGTGATGGCAAATCTGCCTTATTTAGTGATGGCGTGATTCAAAAATTTGCAGATGGTTCCGATCCTATTCGTTTCCCAAATATACAATGGGCTGACTATATTATGAAAAGCTCTACGCTTCAGAGCCAGCATAATCTGAACATCTCGGGAGGAACAGATAAAGTACGTTATTTCATCTCTGCAGGTGCTTATACGCAAGGAGGACTTTTTAGTGAGTTTGATCTTCCTTATAATTTAAGCTATCAGTACCGTCGGTTTAACTATCGTACAAACTTGGATATGGATGTCACTAAAACGACTACTTTGTCATTCAATATTAGTGGTAATGTGAATAACTCAGACCAGCCGCGTACGAGTCAGGGATCTTCCGGATTGATTAAAAATATGTATTATGCTACTCCTTTCTCCAGTCCGGGAATCATAGACGGAAAATTAGTAAATTCGAGCGATGAGACTTATTCGGACGGGCTGAAATTACCATTTACTGGAGGTACAGGTATGGGATATTATGGAAATGGATTCAGCCAGACCAGCAACAATTCGCTGAATGTAGATGTGATTCTGGATCAAAAAATGGACTTCTTGACTAAAGGACTTTCTTTTAAAGTGAAGGGATCTTATAACAGCTCGTTTACAGTTAATAAAGTCGGTTCTGGTGGGTCTATTGCTACATACACTCCTGTATTGATGGATGACGGTAGTATTGCTTATCGTAAGTTTGGAGAGAATACAGATGTGAAGTATTCGTATACTACAGGCAAAGCACGTAATTGGTATATGGAAGCCAGCTTTAATTATAATCGTACTTTTGGTGATCATACGGTGACAGCCTTAGTTTTGTATAATCAACAGAAAGAGTATTATCCGAAATTATATTCGGACATTCCTCATGGATATGTCGGATTAGTCGGACGTGTCACTTATGATTGGAAGAGCCGCTATATGGCAGAGTTTAATGTGGGTTATAACGGTTCGGAAAACTTTGCGTCCGATTTGCGCTTTTCTTATTTCCCGGCTGGTTCTATAGGTTGGGTGATGAGTGAAGAGAAGTTTTTCCGTCCTTTGAAGTCGGTGGTTAGCTTCTTGAAATTACGTGCCAGTGTCGGTTTGGTAGGTAACGATAATATTGGAGGATCGCGGTTTATGTATATGGCTGATCCATATAATGTCGGTTTAGGTGACTTGGCAAATCGTGTAACGGCAAGTGGAGGAGCAACTAACGCCTGGGGATATGGATTCGGAACAGATAATGGTACTGTTAGTCTGGGTGCGCGTGAGGTAGCTAAGAATAACCCTGCTGTGACATGGGAAAAAGCTCTGAAACGGAACTATGGTGTTGATATTAACTTCCTTGATGACCGTCTGAAAACAACCTTTGAATATTATAAAGAACGTCGTAATGACATCCTTTTGCGTGACGGTACAGCTCCGGGAATGTTAGGGTTCATTACTCCCTATTCAAATTTAGGAAGTGTAGACAGTTGGGGCTGGGAACTTTCTTTAAAATGGAACGATAAGATTGGCGATAATTTCCGTTATTGGGCGGGTATTAACCTTTCTTATAATCAGAATGAGATTCTTGAAAAGAAGGAAGCACCGCAGAATAATTTATATCAATATCAGAAGGGACACCGTATCGGTTCGCGTAGTCAATATGTTTTCTGGCGCTTCTATGATGAGGATACACCTGCGCTATATGAGCAGACATTTAATCGTCCGTTCCCCACTCACGAGAGCATTCTTCAAAATGGAGATGCGGTATATGTTGACTTGAATGGTGACCGTAAGATTGATGCGAACGACGCAAGTTATGACTATGGCTTTACGGATGATCCTGAATATATGCTAGGTATTAATTTAGGATTCAGTTGGAAGAATCTGGAAATAAGTACTCAATGGACAGGGGCCTGGAACGTAAGCCGTATGATTTCGGATGTATTTCGTCAACCGTTTTATTCATCTTCCAATAGCGAGCAGGGAGGATTGTTGGCATACCATCTGGATCATACATGGACACCGGAAAATCCGTCACAATCTTCGGAGTATCCGAGAGCTACCATTGATAATGCAAAGAATAATTATGCTACTTCCACTTTATATGAGAAAGATGCCAAATACTTGCGTTTGAAAACTCTTCAGGTGGCATACAATTTTCACTTCCCATTAATGAAGAAACTTGGACTGAATACATGTCAGTTGGCTTTTGCAGGATATAATTTGTGGACGATTACACCTTATTTGTGGGGTGATCCGGAGGCAAGAGCTACTAATGCACCTTCTTATCCATTGTCCAAGACTTATACGTTGAGCTTGAAATTAGGATTCTAAAATAGATAAAGGAAAGATACAATGAAATTACAAAATAAATGGTTCATCGGTGCGATGTTGGGAGCGGCGGTTTGTTTGGTTTCCACTTCATGTGTGGACGAAATTAAATTCGGAAACTCTTTTTTGGATAAGGCACCGGGCGGAAATGCTACTATTGACACAGTGTTCAATAGTGCGGAATATACGCGCCAATTCTTGAATACCTGTTACAGTAGACAGTATTACGGATTACCCTATAATACGGACAGTAACGGTAATATTCCTGATTCTTCCAGTCCTTATTTAGGAAAGAAGGATGCGCTAACAGACTGCTGGTCACTTTATTTTAGTGACGCAACTGTATATCAGCAGTATTATTTGGGTTCTCTCAATGCCAACTATGGCACGCGTGGTAATATTTTCCCATATACACGGGAAATGGTATGGGAAGTAGTGCGCTGGTGCTGGTTGTTAATGGAAAATATAGATAGAGTGCCGGGCATGGATAGCACTGAAAAAACTCAGTTGGTAGCGGAAGCTAAATGCCTGATTGCGGCACGCTATTTTGATATGTTCCGTCATTATGGAGGTCTTCCATTGTTATATGCTTCATTCACCGGTACGGAGCCAGGATATGAAATCCCCCGTGCTACGGTAGAGGCGACTGTTAACTATATGATAAAGATGTTGGATGATGCTATCAATTCCGGTGGATTGGTGTGGGCTTATGCTGATGCCGATCTTGCCAGCAAGGCCGGACACTGGACAAAGGCCGGTGCGATGGCATTGAAATGCAAAATCTGGCAATTTGCCGCTTCTCCGTTGTTTAACGATGTCAACGGATATGCAGGAGGAAATTCAGAGGCTGAACAGCAGCATCTGGTATGGTACGGCGGCTACCATGCGGAACTTTGGGATAACTGTTTGAAGGCTTGTGAAGCATTCTTTAAAGAGCTGGAGAGTCAAGGCGGGTATAGCCTGAATAAGGCTTCGGAAGAAACACCGGAACAGTATCGGCAGGCATATCGTATGGGATATATTCGTCAGAACAGCAAGGAGGTCTTGCATTCTGTCCGCACGAATATGTCGGACGCTTTCAACTCAAGTTCTTATATGTGGCATTCCTGGGCTGTTCCGTCACTTTGTCGTACCGAATATCCGCCTACACAGGAATATGTGGAGATGTTCCCATGGGCCGACGGTACTCCGTTTGACTGGAAAAAGGCGGAAACAGAAGGTAAGTTGGATGCAATGTTCCTGACCGGAACATTCAAAAATGGAGAACAACTATTGTCGGAAATCGTATTAACCCGTGATCCTCGTCTGTATGAGCATTGCATGGTAAACGGATTGCCGAAGATGTTAGACTGGAGTGCAGGAACAATGTCCGGTTTACCTTATGAATTGTGGGTCGGAGGATACGATGAAGGACAAAATGCTGCACTTGAATCAGGTAACTATGCGACTGGTTATAAAAATATGAAATATTATTTGGGAACAGAGTACCAACGTCAGTATACGCATTGGGTATATCTTCGTTTATCTGACATTTATTTAACTTATGCAGAGGCCTTGCTTCAAGCCAAGAATGATCACCGGGGTGCTATTGACCAAATGAATATAGTACGTGCCCGCGTAGGATTGAAGAAAGATTTGGCGGAGTGTGTTACAGATAAGAATTTACTTTCTGACAAAGCAGCCTTATTGGAAGAATTGCTGTGCGAGCGTGTTCGGGAATTGGGGCTTGAAGATAGCCGTTACTTTGATCTTGTCCGTTACAAGCGTGCCGATCGTTTCGAGAAGCGCCTGCACGGGTTGCTCGCCTATCGTTTGGATGATACCGGTAATCGTATAACGGGAAATGCTAAATGGAATGAAGGAGATAAGAACAAGGGGGCATTGCAGCCTACTCGTTTTGAATATGAAAGGTTTGAGTTATCCAAGCCGGTCCGTCGGTGGTGGACATACGGATTTGATCCCAAATGGTATCTTTCTCCATTCCCGCAAACGGAAATTAACAAAGGATATGGATTGATTCAGAATCCGGGTTGGTAATGTGAGACAGCGAAATAGATTAAAACAATATTGAATATTGATTTATATGAGAAAAAATAAGATTCTGATACTGGCTTTACTGGTTTGTTTGAGCATTCCGGTCAGAGCACAGAATACAGACAACAACATTATAGGTATTGTTGTTGATAAATCGGGAAACCCAGTCTATGGAGCGTCCGTTAATGTGGAAGGTGGCGCAGTGGAGACCCGGGTTGAAACTGATAAAGATGGTAAATTCGAGATTGCGGTCGAGAAAGGACAACGTTTGAGTGTCGTTTCTGTCGACAAAGGCTCTACCACAGTTGTGGCAAAGACTGATGGTCCGATGACTATTGTGATGGGATATGCAGCGCAGACTATTGATGTGGGAGCTAACCGGACATTCAGTCGTCATGAATCAACAGCAGCTGTTTCTACCACCTATAACGAAGAGTTTAATAAGCGGTCTTCCCGGAATATATCCAATTCTTTATATGGATATGGATTGGGCCTTACTACTTTGCAGAATGCGGCCAGTACCGGGTTAATGGCAGATCCTACCTTTTATGTACGTGGTTTGCAGAGCTTGTCAAGTAGTACACCGCTTGTGCTGGTTGACGGTTTGGAACGAGACATGAGCTTGGTGAGTCCGGAAGAAGTAGAATCCGTTTCCATCCTGAAAGATGCCGCGGCTGTGGCATTGTACGGATACAAAGGGGTGAACGGTGCGATCTTGATTACGACAAAGCGTGGTAAGTACAAAACAAAAGAGATAACTTTTACGTATGATCATATCATTAACACTCAGTCTCGACGTCCGGAATTTGTAGATGCAGCTACGTATGCTTCTGCAGTGAATGAAGCGCGTGGATATGAAGGTTTGGGAGCTCGGTATACTCTGGAAGAAGTCGATGCTTTCCGTAATGGAGTAGGTAGTGGAGGGGCTTCCCGTATGTACCCTTATCTCTATCCTAATGTGAACTGGATTGATGAAACCTTTAAAGACAGAGGAGTTTCTAATAAATATACGATCGAATTCCGTGGGGGAGGAGCAAAGTTCCGCTACTATACTATGGCGAATTTATTAACAGACAAAGGGTTTATCAAAACCCCGAATGCAAATGACGGATATTCTACACAGAATATGTATTCACGTGCTAATTTGCGTACAAATCTGGATATTGATTTAACCGCCACTACCAAATTGAAGTTGAATCTTCTCGGTACCTTGTCCGAATCTCGGATTCCGGGGGCTTCGGTTAACCTATGGGATATGATTTATTCGATTCCTTCTGCAGCTTTTCCGGTTCGTACGGAAGATGACAGTTGGGGAGGAAGTACTACTTGGGCGGGAACATCGAATCCTGTCGCACAATCGCAGGGAGCTGCTTATTCTAAAGGACACTCTCGCAGTTTGTTTGCCGACCTTACCTTGTCACAAGATTTATCTGGTTTGCTGAAAGGATTGGGAGCAAACTTTCGTTTAGCTTATGACAACTATTCCAATATTCTGGAAGACCATAGCAAGACTTATACGTATGCCGGTTATGCAACAAGCTGGACAACTAACGGTCCGTTTTATACTGCCATTTCAGGTGGCGAATCCAGTGAAATGGGTTCGGGTGCAGGTATTGACAACTGGGCGCGCCAATTTAACTTTGCAGGTAGTGTCGATTACAATCGCTCGTTTCGGAAGTGGGATGTGTATTCTCAATTCAAATGGGATTATGAGTATCGTGATTCATACGGATTGAACACTACTATTTATCGGCAAAATGTATCCTGGTATAATCATGTAGGCTTCTCTAATCGCTATTATTTGGATCTGGCATTGGTTGGCTCGGCCTCCAGTTTATTGGCACCGGGGCATAAATGGGCTTTCTCGCCTACCATTTCTGCTGCTTGGGTGCTTTCGGAAGAAAAATGGTTGAAAGATGTGTCTTGGGTGAACTTCCTGAAATTGCGCGCTTCGTTTGGAGTGATCAATGTTGATTATCTGCCTAAAGACGGAAGTACTACCGTATATGACTATTGGGATCAGATTTATACGACTACCGGTACGCAATATAAGTTTAACAGTAGTTACGATTCTGAATTCGGAAGTACTATTATCGGGCGCCTGGCAACTGCTAATTCGACACATGAGAAAGCGTATAAATACAATGTTGGTGTTGATGCCGTGTTGTTCAATGGACTGGACGTGACGGCAGAAGGCTATTACCAACGGAGAAAAGATATTTGGGTCTCTTCCGAAGGAAAATATACCGATGTGTTGGGCGTAGATGCTCCGTTCGAGAATGCCGGGATCGTTGATAGCTATGGCGTGGAACTAGGACTTAACTATACGAAACGGATAGGAGACGTAGTGTTCAACCTTGGCGGTAATTTTGCTTGGAATAAGAATGAAATTAAGGAGCAACTGGAAGAACCGCGTTTATATAATAATCTTGTGCAAACGGGAAATCGGTTGGGGCAAGTGTATGGAATGATAGCTGAAGGTTTCTTCAAGGATAAAGAAGATATAGCAAACAGCCTTCCGCAAAACTTTAGTACGGTAGTGCCGGGAGATATAAAATATAAAGATGTGAATGGAGACGGAATCATTGATGCCAATGATAAAACAGCTATCGGTTATAGTACGACAGCCCCGGAAATTTATTATTCTTTCCATTTGGGAGCCGAATGGAAAGGGATTGGAGTAGATGTAATGTTCCAGGGAACAGGTAACTATTCTGCTGTCTTGAATACAAAGAGTATGTTTTGGCCGTTGATAAATAATACGACACTTTCTACTCATTATTATGAGAATCGTTGGACACCGGAAAATCAAAATGCCAAATATCCTCGTTTGAGTTCACAGAGTAATGCCAATAACTATCAGGCTAATACCGTTTGGTTGGCGGACCGGTCATTCTTGAAGTTACGTAACGCGGAGGTGTATTACAGATTTCCGGAAGAATGGATGAAGAAGACTAAGATATTGGGGAGTGCCAAGTTATATGTCAGAGGAACAGACTTGTTCTGTTCAGATCATATTGATGTGGCAGATCCGGAATGTTATGGTGTAGCGACTCCGCTGAATAAGAGTGTAGTAGTTGGTGTTACGATTGGTTTTTAATCATAAAAACAAAGCGAAAGAATGAAACTGAAAAACATTATCTACGGAATGATGTGTGTAGCCGCACTCGGTTCCTGCTCAGATAAGATGGAATATCATGAGTACAATAATTATGATGAGGATTTTGTGAAGCTCAACTTCGGTAATGTAGGAGGGCTGATAACAAATATCTATTTGTCCATGGATGTGGACTTTGGAAACTATAGCGGGGCAATTCTTGGTTCTGCTACCGATGAGTCCGAATATGCTTATTCGGGAAATCAGATTGAAGACTTTTACAATGGTTCTTGGAGTCCGTCGAATGCTAAAAGTAGTATGTGGACATCTTGTTATGAAGGGATAGCTAATTGTAATTTGTATCTGGAGAAGTTTACCGGACTGACATTTCCCGAGTTGGCTTTGAACAGTGATTATGCACAACAGATGTTCCGCTATACCAATTACCAGTATGAGGTACGTTTCCTTCGTGCATATTTCTACTTTAACTTGGTACGGCAATATGGAGATGTGCCGTTTAGCGACCATATATTAACAGCTGAAGAATCGAATACGTTATCGCGCAGACCGGCACAGGAGATTTTTGATTATATCATAGCCGAATGTGATGATATAAAAGATAAGATTATCGTCGATTACAGTAAACTGGGAGATATGGCATTGCCTAGTAGTCCGGCGGAAACAGGACGTGCCAACCGTAAAACGGTATTGGCCTTGAAAGCTCGTGCAGCATTGTATGCGGCAAGTCCTTTATTTAATCCGACTGATAATAAAGAACTGTGGCATCGTGCAGCTAAAGCCAATAAGGAAATTTTAGATGACAGTAATGGGTTTGCTGAAAAGGCAAAACTATTAGTGGACGATTATTCATCACTTTGGAGCAAGGACAGTTACAATGATGCTACTAGTGAATTGATTTTTCTCCGTCGTGCCACTACTACCACTAATTCTTTTGAGGGATATAACTTCCCGGTAGGGTTGGAAAATTGTAAAGGTGGAAACTGTCCCACACAGACACTGGTGGATGCGTATGAGATGAAGGATACAGGGTTGCGTCCGGACGAGTTGGATAACTATGATCCTGCTAATCCTTATTATACCAACCGCGACCCTCGTTTCTATCTGACTATTGCCAAGAATGGGGACGAAAAGTGGCCTAACTGGAATACTGTTCCTCTGCAAACCTATCAGGGCGGACTAAATGCGGAGCCTTTGAGTGGCGGAACTCCGACTGGCTATTATCTGAAGAAGTATTGTCAGACGGCAGTAGACTTGCGTGCCGGTACAGCTTCAAAGACCTATCATTCATGGATTACATTCCGTTTTGGAGAGTTCTATTTGAATTATGCGGAAGCTGTATATAAGTATCTGGGTAGTCCGTATGCAACGGATAGTGAATTTACAACTTCGGCTGTGGATGCTATCAAAGTAGTTCGTACGCGTGCCGAGATGCCCGGATTCCCTCAAGGGATGACCAATGATGCTTTCTGGAAGAAATATCAGAATGAACGTATGGTAGAATTGGCCTTTGAAGGACATCGTTTTTGGGATGTGCGCCGTTGGAAGGAGGGTGACAAACATTTCAAGAACATTGTTGAAATGAAGATTACGAAGAATGGGGATGATACTTATACGTATGAACGTAAGGTAAAAGAAAGAAGTTGGGATGATAAGATGTATTTCTTCCCGATTCCGCAGAGTGAAAAATCGAAGAATCCTAATTTGGAGCAGAATCCGGGGTGGTAACCCACAACCGGAATGCTGATGAATAGTGATAGGATATTCTTGCATAGAACGGATGTTTATAGAATAAAAAAACGAAAGAAATGAAGAAACATTATATAATACTGGGGCTGTTTTGTCTGCTGGGCATGGTTGCCTGCTCGGATAATGACCCCGTCGTTGAAGTGAACAATGGCAATCAGACGGAAGAGGAGTTGCCGCCTCTGCCTACTGAAGTTATAACGGGTAGCCGTGCAATGTGGGTTAGTTACGACCCTATTTCGGCTTCTGATCCCCATAACGCATCGGGGATTTCATCCGCATTGATTAGCTGGAGATTATTGAAGACCGATCCATCTAATGTTGCTTTTGATATTTATAAATCAGTAGACGGTGAGACGGAAGTGAAATTGAATGAAGAACCTATTTTGAATACCACTTCCTGGGTAGATGCAGATATTGATGTATCAAAAACGAATGTATATCGGGTTACTCTTGCTAATCAGGCTGAAACGCTTTGCGATTATACATTTACTTCTGAAATGGCAGAAAAGTTTTATCATGAAATTAGATTAAACATGAATGTACCCGATGCATCGATTACATATTCTCCTGATGATATTCAGCTAGGTGACTTGGACGGTGACGGTGAATTGGAGATTGTGGTGAAGAGAGAACCGTATGATGGTGCGAATATGGGAGTTTGGTTTAATGGTACTACCTTGTTGGAGGCATACAAAATGGACGGAACTTTCTTGTGGCGGATTGATTTGGGAATTAATATCCGTTCCGGGTCACATTACACTTCCTATATCTTGTATGATTTTGACGGTGATGGTTTATGTGAAATAGCCTTCCGCTCTTCTGAAGGTACAAAGTTTGCCGATGGCGAGATTATCACTGACGCAAATGGGAAAGTGAATGATTATCGTAATCGCCAAACGGATGGTAAAGGTTGGTATTCTGGGGGAGCTATTCAGCGAGATGAAAATGATCCGTCTACGAAAACCATTTGCGGTTTAATAATGGAAGGTCCCGAATACATCTCTATTTGCAGGGGATATGATGGACGTGAAATAACCCGTATAGATAATATACCACGTGGAGGAGAAGGTTCGAAAGTGTCGCGCGCCAAGTATTGGAGTGAATATTGGGGAGATGACTTTGGCAATCGTATGGATCGCTTCTTTATCGGTGTTGCTTATTTGGATGGTATTCCTGATGAAACAACCGGAGCGCGAGTGGCTAATCCTAGTTTGATAATCAGTAGAGGTATTTATAAGAATTGGCAGGTTTGGGCACTTGACTTGAAAGGTAATGAACTGGTTCCACGTTGGAAGTTTGATACAGCAGATCATTCGTCTAAATGGTTAGCGATGTGTTCACACTGTTTCCGTGTTGCTGATTTGGACGGTGATGGAAGGGATGAGATTTTGTATGGTTCGGCAGCTATTGACGATAATGGAAGCGAGTTATGGTGTAGTGGAAATGGGCATGGAGATATATTGCATGTCGGAAAATTCATAAAAGACCGTTCCGGATTGCAGATTGTTGCTTCTTTTGAAGAATCAAAAGATTATGAAGGTCAGGGAAATGGATATGCCTGTCAGGTGATTGATGCAAGAGATGGCAGTATGATTACTGGTCATGGAAGAAATTTACCGGTAGATGCAAGTGATGTCGGGCGTTGTATAGTAGCGGATGTTGACCCGGATAGTCCGGATTTTGAATATTGGTCTTCTACCCAAGAAGGTATGTTCAGTTGTAATGGTACCGGATTGGTTTCTACTACATATCCTACTGGCATTGCTAATGGTGTGATGTATAATGTGGCTATTTATTGGAGCGGACAATCGACACGGGAAATGTATGACCGTACTTGCATTGTAAGTTATAAAGACAATCCGGATGTTAATAAAACGAATAAGAAACGTTTGTTAAGTTTCAAAGATGCGTATGGAACGAATGATGGTAACCATGGAACCAAATACAATCCTTGTTACTACGGAGATTTCTTGGGTGACTATCGTGAAGAAGTTATTTTAGGCTCAAATGATAACAAATCAATCTATATATTCTCTACGAATCATCCTACTACTCATCGTCTGCCGCACTTGATGACAGACCATAACTATGATATGTCGCAGGCTATGCAGAACATGGGATATAATCAGGGTACCAACCTTGGTTATTATGTGGGCGCCGAAACTTTGAAGACATCCGAAACGGAAGAACCGAAAGAGTAAGAAAAGTCTTATTTTATTTAGTATAAGTTTATAAGGAAAGAACAATCCGGTTACAGTATCGGGTTGTTCTTTTTTCATATTTGAACGAATCGCCATATATATGGATAATATTCTATTTCTTAATTGAACAGCTCTCCCTACCTTTGTAAGGTGAGATAGCAAATATACATATGAAAAAACTCTTTATCCTTTTGTTCCTCTTCATCACTTTAGGAACAAACGCACAAGACAATAAAGTTTCCGGTCTCAACGCCCGCCAGTTTCATAAATATTGGAAGGTAGAGTCGGAATCTCCGGATTATAAAGTGACATTTCAGGGCGATACCGCTGAAATACTGTCTCCTAAAGGCCTTACCTTATGGAGGAAAGAAAAGATGAGCGGGCGGGTAACCATTGAATATGATGCGTGTGTAGTTGTAGAAAAAGAAGGAGACCGTTTGAGTGACCTGAATTGCTTTTGGATGGCTTCGGACCCCAAACATCCTGATAATATATGGAAACGTGAGAAGTGGCGTAGCGGAATCTTTCTGAATTGTTATTCTTTGCAACTCTATTACATGGGATATGGTGGAAACTATAACTCTACTACACGCTTCCGTCGTTATGACGGCAATGAAGCAGGAATCACAGATCCCAAAGTACGTCCTGCTATACTGAAAGAATATACAGATTCCGAACATTTGCTAAAAGCGAACCATTGGTATCACATTAAGATAACAAATGAAAATAATAGGATTAGTTATTACATAGACGGCAAGCGACTGGTGGACTTCCGCGATGCCGAACCTCTGACAGAAGGATGGTTCGGCTTTCGTACCACCTTATCCCGTATCCGCATTACAAACTTCCGCTATGAATGTTTACCACCCCAAACGTCTACTGTTCCTTTACATTGGATCGGCAATACTCCTGAACAAGACAAAGCTGTAAGCTTCGGAGTTCCTTTTGATGAAGGCTACCTATTTCCTGAAACTTCATTGCGACTAAAAACAGATAGAAATCAAGAGATTCCGGTAGATACTTGGCCATTAGCTTACTGGCCGGATGGTTCCGTGAAATGGAGTGGAGTTGCCGGAGTCATTCCTGCCGGAACAGAAAGACTGACACTGGAAAAAGTCCCCCAGAAAGTAAAAACTATCAATAAACAACCTAATGCTTCTATTGCTATAACTGAAACGCCTGAAAATATTCAAATTGAAACAGGCGTACTTTCTGTATTTATTCCCCGGCGCGGAGATTTCCTGATGGATAGCCTGCTCTATAAAGGAACTAAAGTAGGAGAGAAAGCGCGTCTTATTTGTAGTACTCAAAGCGAGCCGATTCAGGAAAATACATCTCAAATATCTTTTACTCGTTACATAGGAGAAATAAAATCAGTAACCATTGAACGTTTCGGCTCTGTACGGGCACTTGTCAAGTTGGAAGGTGTGCATCGGAACAGGAATAGGGAGATTGAAACGAGTCACGCTGAAAATAACCAAGTGAGTCACTCTAAAGGGAACCAAGTGAATCACTCTGATGAAAACAGTCTGAATAACCGTGAGTGGCTTCCTTTTGTGGTACGTCTCTACTTTTATGGTGGTAGTGAACAGGTCAAAATGGTACATAGCTTCGTCTATGACGGAGATCAGAAGAAAGATTTCATTCGTAGTTTAGGTATTCGTTTCGATATTCCTATGCGTGAAGCTTTGTATAATCGTCATATTGCTTTCTCGTGTGCGGATGGAGGAGTATGGAGCGAGCCGGTGCAACCATTGATAGGACGTCGCATGCTGACTTTAAATAAGGCAGATAATAAGAAAAACAGTCATGAAAAGAATGATACAAAACTGATACCGACTGATGAACCTTCTCTGCAACAGCAGCAAATGGAAGGCAAACGTATTCCGCCTTATGACTTTTTCGATGAAAAGAACCGTTCTCTGCTCGATAACTGGGCTTCATGGAATGACTACCGTCTGTCTCAACTCACTGCTGATGCTTTCTCCATTCGTAAACGCGCCAATAACGATAATCCCTGGATAGGAACCTTTTCCGGCACACGTAGCGATGGATATATTTTTGTCGGAGATATTACCGGAGGATTAGGACTTTGTATGCATGACTTTTGGCAGTCTTATCCCTCTTCTATTGAAATTTCAGACGCACGAACCCCGGTAGCTACCCTTACCGCCTGGTTGTGGAGTCCGGAGTCCGAGCCTATGGATTTACGGCATTATGATCGTATAGCTCATGACCTGAATGCCAGCTATGAAGATGTCCAGGAAGGTATGAGCACGCCATACGGCATTGCCCGTACAACTACATTTACACTTATCCCACAAGGTGGTTATATCGGGAAAAAGGCTTTTGCTGATTATGCCAAACAATTTTCTAGCCCTAGTCTGTTAATGCCAACCCCGAATTATCTTCATGCCCGCCAGGCTTTCGGAATATGGAGCCTTCCTGACCGCAGCACTCCATTCCGTACTTGTGTAGAAGACCGCTTGGATGCTTACATTGACTTCTATCAGAAAGCAATCGAACAAAACAAATGGTATGGTTTCTGGAATTACGGTGATGTGATGCATGCTTATGACCCCGTTCGTCATACCTGGCGTTATGATGTCGGAGGATTTGCCTGGGACAATACGGAACTGGCTTCTAATATGTGGCTGTGGTATAATTTCCTGCGTACCGGGCGTCTTGATATTTGGCGTATGGCTGAAGCCATGACCCGGCATACGGGTGAAGTCGACGTTTACCACGTCGGTCCGAATGCCGGATTGGGCAGTCGCCATAACGTAAGCCATTGGGGCTGTGGTGCAAAAGAAGCGCGAATCAGCCAGGCCGCTTGGAACCGTTTCTACTATTACCTTACTACGGACGAACGTTGCGGTGATTTAATGACTGAAGTAAAGGATTCTGACCACAAACTCTATGAATTGGATCCTATGCGCCTGGCTCAACCCCGCAGTGAATATCCTTGTACTGCTCCCGCCCGTTTGCGTATCGGTCCTGATTGGCTGGCCTATGCCGGTAATTGGATGACGGAATGGGAACGCACCGGCAACACAATGTATCGTGATAAAATCGTAGCAGGAATGAAAAGCATTGCCGCCTTACCTAACCGTCTCTTTACCGGGCCAAAAGCTTTAGGGTTTGATCCGGCAACAGGGATTATCACAACCGAATGCGATCCTAAACTGGAAACAACCAACCATTTAATGACCATCATGGGCGGATTTGAGATTGCAAATGAAATGATGCGTATGATTGATATACCCGAATGGAAAGATGCTTGGCTTGACCATGCCGCACGTTACAAGAAGAAAGCATGGGAACTTAGTCACAGCCGTTTCCGTATATCCCGCCTGATGGCTTATGCGGCTTATCATCTGCGTGATAGACAAATGGCAGAAGAAGCCTGGACGGACTTATTCACCCGTTTGGAACATACACCTGCACCCTCTTTCCGTATCACGACCATACTTCCGCCGGAAGTACCGGCTCCATTAGATGAATGTACAAGCATCAGCACGAATGATGCTGCCCTTTGGAGTCTCGACGCTATTTATATGCAGGAAGTTATTCCAATGGATAACTGAAATAGTGTAAAGTAGCATTAGTTACTTCCTAATCTATTAACAGCAAAGTTCTTCCGCATTAAGGATAAACTTCCTTTCCTTTATACCAAACTTACAATCAATTTATAGTTTACTCTTAAGCAAATGAAACTTTGGTACTAATCCAAAAGATGTTTGCAAAGGGATAAGAGTAACTTTTCTATTAATAGATTATAGGACAAGTAGTATACTCTATCCTTTACGTTCTTACTTTAAATAATTCTTTAATGGACAATCGGTCTTTTTCAACCCTTTAGCAATGCTTTTCGCATTCATGTGCGCTCCTTTCAAGGAAGTGTGCGTATGATCATGATTATAGTAGGTAATCGCTTTCTTGATACCAACCTTTTCCAATTTATCGGCACTAATTTTATTTAAATCAATGAAATAAGCCCCGGTAGCTTCAGCTGCTTCACGTGTCCATTTACCGAAAGACTCTGTGTTGCGTTCTATCTTTCCCTCTTTCCATTTGTTGCGTGGAGTATGGCTTAAAACGATGGGAATGGCGCCTTTCTCCTGAACGTCCATGATGAACTTCCGAAGATACCAGCCAAACGTATAAATAACCTGATACTTACCGGTCTTTTCCATTAAAAATACTTTGCTCTCGTCACCGGAACCACGTAATTCGGCACGGGCCTTTCCTACATTAATATCTCCTGCATCATTATGTCCGAACTGAATCAGAACGAAGTCTCCCGGTTGCAAAGCATTATATACCTTATCCCAACGACCTTCGTCCAGGAAAGTGCGGGCACTGCGTCCTGCCATGGCACGGTTTTCTACAGATATTTTATTCAGATTGAACTCGTCGGCGATTACGCTTCCCCAACCCCACATACCATTTTTGTCTTTATCCTCATTTCGGACCGTACTGTCTCCGATGGTAAACAATACCGGACGTCCATCTTTACGGCTGGAACCTGTTACAGTATCTTTCTCAATGGGCTTTAGATAATTGGCCAATTCCAGTCCCTCATAAGCACGTATTCCATCCGCAGCAGATTCCGCATTGACTTTAGCACCGAAAGCACTTGTGTGTATACGGTCGATGTAGAACATATATTTCACCTTATTCTTACCGAACTTCTCGAATTTGCGGGCACTGATATCATTCAAATCAATAAAAGGAACCCCCTGTTCTTCGGCTACTTGCTTTGCCCACAATCCGAAAGTCTTGTTGACACGTGTGATGATGGTGCTGTCTTTATCTTCCCAGGCATTGCGGGGAGTAAGCGAGAATAGGATTGGATGAGCACCTTTTGCTTTTACATCCTGAATAAAACGGCGCATATATTCCCCGTATGTATATACGGTTTCTTTCACTCCGGTCTCTTTGATGGTTACGTTCAGCGTATCTTTGCCGATTCCCGGAATAGAGGCGCGGGCACGTCCGCTGTCATAAGGACCATTGTCATTGTGTCCCAATTCGATGATAACCCAGTCTCCGGGGCGTACACCTTTGATTACATCCGGCCAAAGACGGTTGTAGAAAGTACGGCTGCTGGTACCTCCCAACGCATGATTCTCAACAGTAATCCGGTTGGAATCGAAATATTCACCAGCAAAATAGCCCCATCCCCATTGTCCGTTGTTGCCATTGCCTAAAGTTCCGGTACGCATGGTCGAATTACCTACCAGAAACAGAACAGGGTTGTCACCTTTCCGGCTGGAACCGGCTTCCGGTCGCGAGGTACGTGCTTTATTCAGGCTATCCAGCGTGTTGTCAACCACCTGATTGACATCTGCCATGGGAGCGGAAACTTTATTTTGCGCTTGCAGTTGCAAACTGAACGTAATGGCTGTCAGCCAACATATATACGGGAATAATTTGTTTTTCATGAATCTGTTTTCTTTGAAATCCCTCACTGACCGGTGTCTAAACAGTCAGTGAGGGAACTAGCTACTAACTAACCTCTAACTAAACCTAATGAATGATTATCTTTAAACCTAATGAAAAAACTGTGTATGTTATTTTAATTTATAAACTTCTGTTCCGGCAAGCAGGAAACAACCGACTCCGTAGTCTTCAAAGTCGGGCACACTCTTATAAGTAACCGGCTGTCCGTCTTTAGGCTCTTTGCCTGTTCCCTGCACATATCCCAGGAATCCGTTCGGATGTACGGCATCTTTCACCATAGCGTTCCATGCTTTTAAAAGGACGGGAAGATACTCTTTACGGTCGAGCAATCCGTTGCGGACTCCCCAAGCCATACCATAAACAAATAAGGCTGTACCGGAAGTCTCTTTTCCTCCGAAGTTCGTCGGGTCGTGAAGACTGACATTCCAGAAACCATCTTCACGCTGACATTTCTTCAAAGCTTTGCTCATGGTCAGGAAATCATTGATATAGTCCTGACGGTGTTTCTCGTCAGAAGGAATTTCATCCAATACACGTACCAAGGCAGCATATACCCATCCGTTTCCACGACTCCAATAGCAATCTTCGCCATTCGGCTCTTTATATGGAGGATTAAAATCCTGATCGCGCCACCACAGACCGTCTTTGGGGTTGAACATACCCGTTTCATCGTGTTGGCTGCGTGTGTAGTAGTACATATCCCACATCTTATCGTAGTATTTCTGTTCTCCGGTCATCTTTCCGAATTTAGCGAAGATAGGCATTGCCATTTGCACAGCATCAATCCACCACCAGTCGTTCACCTGCGGGGTGTTCACCACCATATCGATACTTGCTTTGATATTCCGAATCATGTTCGGGTCTGACGGGCAGATTTTATAGATATCAATGTACGCCTGTCCGCAACAATGGTCGTCCGCATTACGGGTAGTATTGCCGTTGCGCATTCCCCATTTGTGGAAATCGGCCCAGTCGTAAGTATACTTATAATAATCCTCACGCGGATAAATAGAATAGAGAGCCATCAATCCTTCATAATATACACCACGCGTCCATATATTGCTGGGACGTACACGACCGTAAAAACTGGGAGTAGTGTAATCGGCATACTTTTTCATAAAGTAGTCATTAACCTTTATGATATTCTCTAAAGTCTCTTTTTGTGTCGGGAGTTCTTGTGCTGCGACCGTATGGACTGGTATCAGACAAGAAAGAAGCAATCCTGTAAAGAGTAAGAATAGTGGTTTCTTCATGGTACAATAGTTCTGTTTTATTAATTTGCTGTTTATACTAATTTCTATGGCAAAGGTAAGAGACGTTCTTTTCTTTTTCAATGGATTTCCGTGCAAATGTCTTTAAATTCGTTCACGAGACGACAGAAAATAGTGTTAAAAGTACGTCTAATGATGATTTCTACATATATCTGTACAATATTCTATTTTATCAATGGGCTGCGTCCTTTACTTTTGTGTTGTAATTTGATTAATCGATAAAACTATGAAGTGCATAACTCTTTTTTTTAGTTTCTGCCTGATAGCTATCTTCTCGATAGCCCAGCCAAACTATGACTTTTCGAAGTTGAAACGCGAACGTCTGGGACGTGGTGTAATTGCTATCCGAGAGAATCCGTCTACTGTGGCTGTTTCCTGGCGTTATTTGTCTTCCGACCCGATGAATGAATCTTTTGATATTTATAGGAACGATGAAAAGATAAACAAACACCCGTTGAAGGATGCCACTTTCTTTCAGGATACCTATGCAGGGACAGAATCTGTACTTTATACCGTGAAAGCAAGGGAAGGTAAAACGGAAAGTAGCTATCAATTACCGGCAAATGCCCCATTGGGTTATCTGAATATTCCGTTGAACCGCCCCGAAGATGGTACGACTCCGTCAGGGCAAAACTATTTTTATGCTCCGAATGATGCCAGTATCGGTGACGTGGACGGTGATGGCGAATATGAGATTATTCTGAAATGGGACCCGAGTAATGCACATGATAATTCACATGACGGCTATACGGGAGAAGTATATGTTGATTGCTATAAGTTGAGCGGAAAACTATTATGGCGTATTAATCTGGGACGTAACATACGTGCCGGTGCACACTACACCCAGTTTATGGTGTTCGATTTCGATGGTGACGGCAAAGCGGAAGTAGTGATGAAGACCGCGGACGGAACGGTGGATGGAACAGGAAAAGTGATTGGGGATGCGCAGGCTGACTATCGGAATGAACAAGGACGTATCCTGACCGGACCGGAATATCTGACAGTTTTTAACGGATTGACAGGAGAAGCGATGCAAACAATTGATTATGTGCCCGTAAGAGGAGACTTGATGGGTTGGGGAGACAGTCGTGGTAATCGCAGCGACCGTTTTCTGGCCTGCGTTGCCTATCTCGACGGCATACACCCAAGCGTAGTGATGTGTCGTGGATATTATACACGTACTGTTTTGGCTGCTTTTGACTGGGATGGAAAGGAGCTGAAACAACGTTGGGTATTCGACAGTAATAATCCCGGTTGTAAAGATTATGCCGGACAAGGAAACCATAACCTGCGGGTAGGTGACGTGGACGGTGACGGATGCGATGAGATCATCTACGGTTCATGCGCCATAGACCATAACGGTAAAGGACTCTACACCACGAAAATGGGACACGGCGATGCCATTCATCTGACTCATTTCGACCCCTCTCGTAAAGGGCTGCAAGTATGGGATTGTCATGAAAATAAACGTGATGGTTCTACCTATCGGGATGCAGCTACCGGAGAAGTTCTATTTCAGATTAAAGACAATACAGATGTAGGGCGTTGTATGGCAGCTGATATTGACCCAACTCAACCGGGCGTTGAAATGTGGTCTGTTGCTTCCGGAGGAATAAGGAATGTGAAAGGAGAGGTGGTAAAAGACCGGGTAAGAGGTTTATCCTGTAATATGGCTGTTTGGTGGGATGGAGATTTGTTGCGTGAATTGTTGGATAGAAATATGGTCAGCAAATATAATTGGGAAAAAGGAGTGTGTGAGCGTATAGCCATTTTTGAGGGAACTCTTTCCAATAATGGAACCAAAGCGAATCCTTGCCTTCAGGGAGATATCGTAGGTGACTGGCGCGAAGAAATACTGATGCGTACAGCTGATAATACAGCTTTACGGCTTTACGTCTCCACTATTCCTACCGACTATCGTTTTCATACTTTCCTCGAAGATCCGATTTATCGTATAAGTATCGCTACCCAGAATGTGGCTTATAATCAGCCTACACAGCCCGGATTCTATTTCGGACCGGAGCTTCAGGGCACTGTATTCAGAGGATATAAAATACCTAAAAAATAGATTATGAATATTCGTATCATAACCCTTGTTTTATTACTGGCAACTTTGCCGGTTAGTGCACAGAAAAAGAAAACGGTAGTGAATGATTCAAATACTCCTTTGCATTTGCTGCAACCTGCTTATCAGGGCACTTATGGTGACCTGACACCCGGGCAGGTCAAGAAAGATATAGATCGTGTATTTGCTTATATTGATAAGGAGACTCCGGCACGCGTGGTAGATAAGAACACAGGTAAACTGATTACCGACTACACCACGATGGGAGAGGAAGCGCAACTGGAACGTGGTGCTTTCCGTCTGGCAAGTTACGAATGGGGAGTAACCTATTCAGCCTTGATAGCAGCTGCCGAAGCCACGGGCGATCAACGTTACATGGACTATGTGCAGAACCGTTTCCGCTTTCTGGCGGAAGTGGCGCCTCATTTTAAACGTGTGTACGAAGAGAAAGGTACAACAGACCCTCAACTGCTGCAAATCCTCACTCCTCATGCCCTGGATGATGCCGGGGCTGTGTGTGCAGCGATGGTGAAAGTCCGTGTGAAAGACCGCTCACTTCCTGTAGACGGATTAATTGAGAACTATTTTGATTTTATTCAGAATAAAGAATACCGGTTGGCAGATGGTACTTTTGCCCGCAATCGTCCGCAACATAATACACTTTGGCTGGACGACATGTTTATGGGGATTCCCGCAGTAGCCCAGATGAGCCGTTATGACAAGGCTCAAAAAGAGATATATCTGGCGGAGGCTGTCAGACAATTCCTGCAATTTGCCGACCGTATGTTTATCCCTGAAAAAGGATTATATCGTCATGGATGGGTAGAAAGCAGTACCGATCATCCTGCCTTTTGTTGGGCGCGTGCCAATGGGTGGGCTATGCTGACAGCATGCGAATTGCTCGATGTATTGCCGGAAGATTACCCCCAACGTGCGAAAGTGATGGATTATTTCCGGGCTCATGTATGCGGAGTGACTGCCTTGCAAAGTGGAGAAGGGCTTTGGCATCAATTGCTCGACCGGAATGATTCTTATCTGGAGACGTCTGCTACGGCTATTTACGTATACTGTTTGGCGCATGCTATCAATAAAGGCTGGATTGATGCCATTGCTTATGGACCTGTCGCTCATTTGGGATGGCATGCCGTGGCCGGTAAGATCAATGCGGAAGGTCAGGTGGAAGGCACTTGTGTGGGTACGGGGATGGCTTTCGATCCTGCTTTTTATTACTATCGTCCGGTCAATGTATATGCGGCACATGGATACGGACCAGTGCTTTGGGCAGGTGCGGAAATGATCTCTCTATTGAAGAATCAGTACCCGCAGATGAATGACAGTGCCGTTCAGTATTATCAGGTGAAACAGAAGACGACTGCACCTATTTTTGCCATCGATACAGAAGAAAAGAAAGATTAACTTTAAATAGATAGAACCATGAAACGAGAAGCTTTTAAAATGTATTTAAAACCCGGATGTGAAGCTGAATATGAGAAAAGACACGCTGCCATCTGGCCTGAATTGAAAGCATTGCTTTCCAAAAACGGAGTGTCGGACTATTCGATTTATTGGGATAAGGAGACCAATATCCTGTTTGCTTTCCAGAAAACGGAAGGTGAGGCCGGTTCGCAGGACTTGGGTAATACGGAGATTGTGCAGAAATGGTGGGACTATATGGCGGATATCATGGAAGTGAATCCGGACAACTCACCGGTGTCCATTCCTCTGCCGGAAGTATTCCACATGGATTGATTTTTTAGTAATTAGGTGAGCCGTTTCTTTCATTATCTCAACTATCTTGACTATTTTTGTCCAACATTTATTATTAATCTTGGAATCTATATGATGCAAAGACACCTTTTGATCTTTACCTTTCTTGTTAGTTTTGTGTTGAATGCTTATAGTGCAATTGAGCTTCGTTCTACACAAATGAGAACGAGTGACGGCCTTCCCAATAACTCTATTCGATATATTTATCAGGATAGTAAAGGTTTTTTGTGGCTGGCTACCTTGAACGGGTTAAGTCGTTATGATGGCAACTCTTTTCTCACTTTCCGTCCGGAAATCGGTGATGAGGTATCTTTGGCAGACAACCGTATTTACGATCTGACAGAAGATAAAGATGGTTTTTTGTGGATTTCTACTACACCTGAATTATATAGTTGCTATGATTTGCAACGTGCCCGTTTTGTGGACTATACCGGTTGTGGCGAGTTAAGGCAGAATTATTCAACGGTTTTTGTCGCTGCTAACGGAGATGTCTGGCTTTCCCATTCGGGAAATGGCTGCCGGAAGATGGTACATCAGAAAAATGGTGAGATGACATCTACCGTATTCAGGACCGAACGTGGAAATCTGCCGGATAACCGGGTGAAATTTGTGAATGAGGATGCCAGTGGCCGTATCTGGATCGGCACTCAATGCGGACTGGTTTCTGTCTCCAACGGACAATATCGGATAGAAGACCGATTAATCCACTTCACTTCTTCGCTGGCCTATAAGGACGATATGTATTTCCTTACAGCAGATGGAGATATCTATTATTATCAGGAGGCTACTCAAAAGATGCAAAAGTTGGCTTCTCTTGCCACTGTGGCAGGGGCGACATCGCCAACCGGAAATTTCCTGTTGAAAGATAAGTGGGTGATCCTGACTACTACCGGAGTATATACTTATAAGTTTGCTACCGGAGAGATGGCCGCAGATCCTCGTTTGAATATTAAAAAGGGAGAATTGATACGTGATAATCGTGGAGATTATTGGATATACAATCATACGGGACGGCTTACATACGTGCTTGCCGAAACCGGAGAGAGTAAGGATTTCCAGTTGATTCCCCAGGATAAGATAAGTTATATCGACTTTGAACGTTATCATATCGTCCATGATTCCCGGGGAATTATTTGGATTTCGACCTATGGAAATGGGCTTTTCGCTTATAATACCGCCGAAGATAAACTGGAGCATTTTGTGGCGAACATTAATGACCAGAGTCATATCAGTTCGGATTTCCTGCAATATGTGATGGAAGATCGTGCCGGTGGCATCTGGGTAGCTTCGGAATATTCAGGCTTGTCCCGTATTTCCGTATTGAATGAAGGAACTTCCCGTATCTATCCCGAATCCCGTGATTTGTTCGACCGGTCGAACACCATCCGTATGCTTACCAGAATGTCTAATGGGGATATCTGTGTAGGTACGCGTAAGGGGGGATTATACACCTTTGATTCGAGCCTTCATTCGAAAATGACCAATCAATATTTCCATTCTAATATCTATGCTCTCACCGAAGACAAACAGGGACGAATGTGGATGGGAACTCGTGGAAATGGTCTCAAAGTGGGGGACACCTGGTATTATAATAATCCTTCTGATTTGACAGCCTTATCCGATAATAACGTTTTTGCCATTTATCGCGACCGTAAAGACCGCATGTGGATAGGAACATTTGGCGGTGGGCTGGAACTGGCTGAACCTACTCCCGACGGTAAATATAAATTCCGTCATTTCTTCCAGCAAACATTCGGGATGAGAATGGTGCGTGTGATAGAAGAAGACGCAAATGGGATGGTGTGGGTAGGAACCAGTGAGGGTATTTGTATTTTTCATCCGGATTCATTGATTGCAGATGCTGATAATTATCATCTTTTCAGTTATACAAACGGAAAGTTTTGCAGTAATGAAATCAAGTGTATCTATCGGGATACGGAAGGGCGGATGTGGATTGGTACGTCCGGTTCGGGACTGAATCTTTGTGAGCCGCAGGATAACTATTGCTCTTTGAAATATGAACATTACGGAACTTCCGAAGGATTGGTTAACGATGTAATCCAGTCTATTCTGGGAGATAAAAAGGGGAATCTCTGGGTTGCCACCGAATATGGTATTTCCAAATTTAATCCGGCTACCCATTCTTTTGAAAACTATTTCTTTTCTTCCTATACACTGGGAAATGTGTATAGTGAGAATAGTGCCTGTATGCGCGAAGATGGAAAACTGCTTTTTGGCACAAACTACGGATTAATAGTGATCGATCCTGAAAAGATACAGGATAACGAAACTTTCTCCCCGGTTGTTTTCACGGATTTATATGTCAATGGAACCCAGATGAATCCGCAGATGGAGGACTCTCCGTTAAAGCAATCGTTGGCTTATTCGGACGAAATAACCCTAAAGTTTTTTCAGAACTCATTCTTGATAGATTTCTCTACTTTTGATTATTCGGATAGCGGCCATACCAAATATATGTATTGGCTGGAAAATTACGATCAGGGATGGAGTGCTCCTTCTCCTCTGAATTTTGCTTCGTTTAAGTATCTTAATCCGGGAACTTATATACTTCACGTCAAGTCGAGCAATGGATCAGGTGTTTGGAATGATAGCGAGACTACACTGAAAATTGTAATTGTCCCTCCATTCTGGAAAACGACTTGGGCAATGCTGGGTTATGTGCTGTTATTAATCATAGCCTTGTACTTTGCTTTCCGTATCGTTCGTAACTTTAACGGCTTGCGTAACCGCATCAATGTAGAAAAGCAGTTGACAGAATATAAACTGGTGTTTTTTACCAATATCTCTCATGAATTCCGTACTCCGCTTACCTTGATTCAGGGAGCATTGGAGAAGATTCAACGTGTGACTGATATCCCGCGTGAATTGATATATCCGCTGAAAACAATGGATAAGAGCACGCAGCGTATGTTGAGGCTTATCAATCAGTTGCTGGAATTTAGAAAGATGCAGAATAATAAGCTGGCACTCTCTTTAGAGGAAACGGATGTCATCTCTTTCCTTTATGAAATATTTTTGAGCTTCGGAGATGTAGCGGAACAAAAGAATATGAATTTCCGTTTCCTGCCTTCGGTGCCGTCCTATAAAATGTTTATTGATAAAGGAAATTTGGATAAGGTGACTTATAACCTGCTTTCAAATGCCTTTAAATATACTCCTTCGAACGGAACAATTATTCTCTCGGTGAATGTGGACGAAGGGAAGCAAACCTTGCAGATTCAGGTTTCGGATACGGGAGTCGGCATTCCTAAAGAGAAGCAGAACGAATTGTTCAAGCGGTTTATGCAGAGTAACTTCTCCGGTGATAGTATCGGTGTAGGGTTGCATTTGAGCCATGAACTAGTTCAGGTACATAAAGGAACGATTGAGTATAAGGATAATGAAGGCGGTGGTTCTGTATTTACCGTATGCATTCCGACGGATAAGACGGTGTATTCGGAGAAAGACTTCCTTGTCCCGGGCAATGTACTGCTGAAAGAGGCGGACGGACATGCGCATCATTTGTTGCAGCTCTCGGAAGAACTTCCTGACTCGGAAAAACTGGCTGTTCCTCTGAATAAACGGAAAGTCTTGATTATTGAAGATGACAATGATATTCGTGAATTCTTGAAAGAGGAAATCGGAGCCTATTTCGAAGTAGAAGTTGCTGCTGACGGTACATCCGGATTTGAGAAGGCACGTACGTATGATGCCGATTTGATTATCTGTGATGTTCTGATGCCGGGAATGACGGGATTTGAGGTAACTAAGAAGCTGAAATCGGATTTTGATACGAGCCATATTCCTATTATTCTGCTGACTGCTTTGAGTTCGCCGGAGAAACATCTGGAAGGTATAGAAGCCGGAGCGGATGCTTACATAGCCAAACCGTTTAGTGTAAAATTGTTGTTGGCACGTGTGTTCCGCCTGATCGAGCAGCGCGATAAATTGCGTGAGAAGTTCTCCAGTGAACCGGGTATTGTGCGTCCGGCCATGTGTACTACTGACCGAGATAAAGAATTTGCAGATCGGTTGGCTGCCATCCTTGAACAGAACCTCGCCCGGCCTGAATTCTCTATTGATGAGTTTGCGCAGATGATGAAGTTGGGACGAACCGTATTTTATCGGAAACTGCGTGGAGTAACGGGATATTCGCCTAATGAATATTTACGTGTTGTGCGCATGAAGAAAGCAGCCGAGTTGTTACTGTCGGAAGATAATCTGACGGTTGCAGAAGTCTCCTATAAGGTGGGTATCAGCGATCCTTTCTATTTCAGTAAATGCTTCAAAGCTCAATTCGGAGTAGCACCGTCCGTCTATCAGCGTGGTGTGAGTAATGATAATGATTCTCCGCAGGATTCATAAGAATAAGATTAACTAAAACAGCATAGTATGAGACTAATTTCTTTTTGTAAAATATTACTTTTAAGCGGTTGCTTTACAACTGTTTGTACTTCTATGAATGCACAAGACAAAGTTATGAAAAAACAGGATTCGCCTATTGATATAGATTTGTGGCAAAACGGCTTACCCAATACGAATGGGATGGAAGCCCAGGGATATGATGATAAAAAGAATAATTTCAAACCTAGTATCCGAGTATATTTGCCGAAAGCTTCTCAACAGCCGGCGAGAGCTGTTATTATATGTCCGGGAGGTGGATACGGGCATTTGGCAATGGCTCACGAGGGGTATGACTGGGCACCGTTTTTCAATGAACAGGGAATAGCTGCTATTGTCTTAAAGTACCGTATGCCTAATGGTAATCGGGAGGTTCCCATGTCGGATGCATACGAAGCTATTCGTTATGCGAAAGAACATGCTTCTGAATGGAATATTAATCCTGATTGCATTGGTATCATGGGATTTTCGGCAGGTGGTCATTTGGCCTCTACAGTGGCTACGCATGCTTCCGAAGAACTTCGTCCTGCTTTTCAGATTCTTTTTTATCCGGTAATTTCGATGGAACCTAAATACGGGCATGGTGGATCGTGCAGACAGTTTCTAGGTGAAAAAGCAACGGAGGAATTGAAAAAGGAATTTAGTAATGAGTATCAGGTGGATTCGCTTACACCAAGAGCGTTTATAGCTTTATCCGATGATGACAGGGGCGTGGTACCTATGAATTCTATTCGTTACTATTCTGCTTTGAAAGAAAAGGAGATACCGGCTGCCATGTATATTTATCCCAGTGGTGGGCATGGATGGGGAATGAAAGATAGTTTTAAATTCCGCAATGAAATGTTGATGGAGCTGAAGGCTTGGTTAATGACTTTTTAAAGTAAATGATCGAATCTTATGATATAATTCTTCTTATGGACAGGTTGCTCTTGACAAACCCTTTTTTATGTTGTATATTTGTAGGTGTGAATATCAATGAGTAAAAGGTATCATTAAAAAGAATGAAAAAGAAAATAGTACAATATGATGACAATATATTAGGGAACTCTTGCAGTAGTTAAACTGTGAGAGTTTCTGTATGAGCCAGAGGCTGCGAATCTTTATGGGGTTTGCAGCCTTTTTTGTTGCAAAAAAAGACCGCTATATCTTTAAAGTCGGAATTTATCATTTATAATAAACTTGGGTACCGTTTATAATAAACTCCTCAATAATTTATTAAGAACGTTGAAGAGGATTATGAAAGAAGAGTTAATTTTTTTTCTTCTTTGATATATGATCTGTCTCTTATACACATCTCCGAGCCCACGAGACATGCGCAGATC
>ENA-OZHC01000041-OZHC01000041.1-human-gut-metagenome-genome-assembly--contig:-NODE-41-length-42913-cov-6.585982_pt1 | contig 42913 bp, 49 predicted proteins | sample MGYA00244043_ERZ653680 | MGnify/ENA primary metagenome ERZ653680 (study PRJEB26926, sample SAMN06165323) | human gut metagenome | biome: ENVO:00009003; feature: ENVO:2100002; material: ENVO:00002003...
CGCATGTCTCGTGGGCTCGGAGATGTGTATAAGAGACAGAATCAGGGTAATCAAGTTGGACAGCACGTTCTGCGCGGCATCCGAAAGGCTGTTTAACACGCCGCACTCACGCAGCAGATTGCCGAACATCAAAAAGCCGATAAGCGCCGCCGAGCGATTGGACACAATGCCGACGACTGCCGTGATGAGGACAGGAAACAGAATTTTGGTCGTTTTTGAGACAGAGCCGGGCGTGTACGCCATACGGATGCGCCGCTCGGTTTTGGTCGTCAGCAGGCGGATGACCGGCGGCTGCACAATGGGCACAAGCGCCATATACGAGTATGCCGCCACGGTGATGGCGCCGATATACTGCGAATTCAGGACGTTCGCGACAAAAATGGAGGTCGGGCCGTCCGCCGCGCCGATGATCGCGATGGAGGCGGCGTCGTGCAGGTCAAAGTTAAACAGCCGCGCCATGCTCAGCGTGAAGAAAATGCCGAACTGGGCCGCCGCGCCGAATAAAAACAGCTTCGGGTTTGAGAGCAGAGGCTCAAAGTCAATCATCGCGCCGATGCCGATGAAGAGGAGCAGCGGGAAAAGCTCATTTGCAATGCCGCTGTCAAATAATAACGTCAGTACGCCCACTTCTTCGCCCTGCGTCACCGCGCCGGAAAGCGGCAGATTGACAAGGATTGTACCGAAGCCGATGGGCAAAAGCAGCGCAGGTTCCATTTTTTTCGCGATGGCAAGGTAGATGAGCACGCCGCCTATGCACCACATTACCGCGTACTGCCACGTCACATTGCCCACGTTCGCGAAAAGCTCGCTTAAAAAGTTCATTTTCATACCTTCCTCTCGGATGTTTTTGCCGCCTTTGCAAAATCCTTGTCTCCGAAAGAAAATAAAAAAAGAGACTTCTATCCTGCCGCAGCATGATAAAAGTCTCGCAGATTACAACGTATACGGACGGGGAAACCGTCGTGCTGACGCATACATTACAGATATTTCCTGTTTGCTACTCCCTTTTATACCCATATTTTACGGGAGCGCGGCGCATTTGTCAAGCGAAAGTTTACGGCAGACGGTAGCCCGCTGCAAGGTACAGCGCGTACCAGTCTTCGCGCGCGAGCGTAATGTCAAGCGCGGCGGCGCAGTCGCGCAGGCGCTTTGGATTGATGGTGCCCGTGACGGCCTGCATTTTTGCAGGGTGACGCAGAATCCACGCAAGCGCTATGGCGGTGTTTGTCACGTTGTATTTTTCCGCCAGCTCGTCGAGCTTTGCGTTTAGCTTCGGGTATTTTTCGCTGCCGATGAAAACACCCTCGAAGAAGCCGTACTGGAACGGCGACCACGTCTGAATGGTGATGTTGTGCAGGCGGCAGTAGTTCAACACGCCGTTATCGAGCACCGGGTTTAAGCCGTCGCAGATGTTTGTGTTCATCGGCTGCGCGATCATCGTGGCATTCGTCAGGCTCATTTGCAACTGGTTTGCGCAGATCGGTTGATGCAAAGCGCTCTGCAAAAGCTCCATCGTGTACGGGTCTTCGTTGGAGACGCCGAAGCAGCGCACCTTGCCGCTCTTTTCAAGCTCGTCAAAGGCTTCCGCTACTTCTTCCGGCTCCATTAAAGCGTCCGGGCGGTGCAGAAGCAAAACGTCAAGATAATCCGTGCCAAGGCGCTTTAAGCTGCCGTCTACGGCAGACAAAATGTGTTCCTTTGAGAAATCGTACATTTTGCCGGGCACAATGGCGCATTTCGACTGAATGATAAGATCTTCGCGGCGAACGCCCGCGTCCTTTATCATCTCGCCGAACACACGCTCGCATGCACCGCCGCCGTAAATATCGGCGTGGTCGAAAAAGTTGAGCTCAAGCTCCAACGCGGTGTGCAGAAATGCATCTGCCTGTTTACGCTCTGCGCCCGCAAGACGCATACAGCCGAGGGCTATAGGCGGCACCAAAAGCCCGCTTTTGCCAAGTTTGATTTTTTCCATACAACAAGCCTCCCAAATGAAGTCTATTTGCCTTCATTATAGAAAAACTTATGCGCGTTTGCAAGTGTTTTCCTTGCTTTTTCCGCATATACGGGTTACAATGAGAAAAAACTTTGGAGGGGTTGCCATGCGTTTTGGTGTGTGTATGCCGATTGAGCAGGCGGAATTTATCGCAAAGCTCGGGTTTGATTATCTTGAGGTCAGCGTTGTGGGACTTGCAGAGATGACAGAGGCGCAGTTCGCGGATTTTCTGCAAAAAAATGAAGCCGCACCCATTCACGCGGAGGCGGCAAACTGTATGTTTCCGGGCAGTATTAAGCTGACGGGTGACAATGTCGATTTTGAAGCGATCCAAACATACGTCAACCACGCCATAGGGCGATTGGCGCAGGCGGACATAAAAATCGGGGTGTTCGGCAGCGGCGGCAGCCGCCGTGTACCGGAAAACTTCCCGCGCGAAAAAGCGTGGGAGCAATTAAAAACTGTCGCAGAAATCTTAGGTGACGCCGGTGAAAAGTACGGTGTCACCATCGCGCTGGAGCCGCTGCGGCACGAAGAAACAAATATTTTCACAATGCAGCCGGAAGCTTTGAAGTTTGTCAAAGAGGTCAACCACCCGCACTTTAAACTGCTGTGCGACTACTATCACCTCATAAGCGAAAACGGCACGCCGGAAATGATAGAGCAGTGCGGCGATATCCTTGTGCACACGCACATCGCAAACCCCGTCGGCCGCGTACCCATGACACCGCAGGATACTGCGGATTACAAAGCATTTTTCCACGCGCTGCACTTTATCGGCTACAACGCCCGCATGAGCCTCGAGTGCCCCGTAAAGAACCCCGAAACCCAGCTTCCCGTTGTGCTTGAGGTTTTGCATAGGTGTGACAATGAATAATGATTCGTTTTTGAATGTGAGTGCGTAAAAAACAAGCGCCGCGGAGAAATGAAACTCCGCGGCGCTTATTTTTACATCAGTTTGGTCGTTACTGGATGGAACCTTCAAGATACGCTTCCAGCTCGGCATTTTCTTTCTTTTCCTTGAAATAGTTCAGCACGGCAAAAGCGGCGGTAACAACGGCAACGGCAGCGGTGATGCAGCCGATAATGGTGAGCACCTTGTTCAAACACTTCATGATAAACCATCCTTTCCGGTTCGCCAACATTCTGAAAGAGACCGTACAATGTCTCACTTTGGGCGATTTTGATTACCTTTATCATACCCAAGTTTCGGCGAAAAGTCAAACGTTTTTGTGCCCTGTCATACAAAGTTTACACATGGCGTGAGCTGCCGTGCGAAATCCTATGAAAAATTTTTCTTTTGCAAACATTTTGCCCATATGCAAGCGGTTTCTGCGCCGGATTTGTTGACAATCCGTTTAAAAAAACTTACAATATTATTTTGAAGTATTTCAGCAGGAAACACCCAAAATGCGGCACGGAGGCCGCATACCTTACCTGTATCATTTTTCGAAGGGGAGAACGCACGGCACTGCCGTGCAAAGAAGTTATGGAAGAAAAGAATATGAAAAAGGCCACCATACGGGACGTGGCAAAGGCCGCCGGGGTTTCGCAGTCCACGGTGTCCCGTGTGCTCAACAACAATGGCTATGTGGGCGAAGCCGCCCGCCGCCGCGTGGAAGAAGCCATGGAAGCGCTGCATTATTCGCCCAGCGCTATTGCAGTGTGTCTTTCCAAAAGCCGTTCGCGCATGATCGGCGTGATCGTGCCGCAGATCTTTGCACCGTTTTTCAGCCGGATGTATTACATTGCAGACCGCGTTATGGAGCGGTACGGTTACCGTCTGCTGCTGTGCAATTCCGATGAGAATCTGAAGCGCGAAAAAGAGCTCATTGACGATCTGCTTTCCTACAAGATTGCGGCGTTGTTCATTGTTCCCGTAGACAGAGACGAGGGCACCAATAAAGCATATCTCAACCATATTCGTAATACCGGTATGCCCGTGGTGTGCGTAGACCGCGAGATCGAGGGCATTCAGTGTGATGGCGTGTATATCGATAACTATACCGCTTGTTATGAGATTACAAAAGATGTGCTCGCGCGCGGCTACCGCAACATTGCATATATGGCAGACCCGCCCATATACGGACCGGGTCGCGACCGCCTGCGCGGCTTCCGTGACGCCTGCAAGGAGTTCGGCGTTACGGTGCCGCAGGAGAATATTTTCCTTGCGCCGATTGAAGATACGGAGCCGTTGAATGCGTTTTTGCACGACATAGCCCGCCGGGATGACCCGCCGAAGGCGATCATCAACTTTGTGCGCGGCTGGGATTATACCATGCTGCAGGCGCTGCATTCCGCCGGACTGCGCGTGCCGGAGGACGTGTACCTGACCGGCCTTGACGATGACAACACGCTGCCGAACTTCGGCTATTCCATGCAGTATTTGCCGTCTGTGATCGATTTTTCCGAGGCAGCCGCTAAGCTCTTGATTGAGCGCGTGGAAGCGGGGAATGCGCTGCCGGAACCGGAGCGCCGCATCTTTACCACGCACATGAAGCCTGTATTTGAAAGAAAAGTTACGCTGCCAAAGCCCGATGCAGCGCCGACTGAAACCGATGAGAAAGAGAAGTAAAGTACATAAAAGCAAAATGAAATTTATCAAACCGAATTTTTACGACGCGTTTCACTGCACGGCCGCCGCATGTTCCGATACCTGCTGCGCCGGCTGGGAAATCGACGTTGATCCCGATACTGTTGAATATTACGAAAATTTAGAAGGAGAGCTCGGCGACCGCCTGCGCGAAGAGCTGTGCGATCTGCCGGACGGCACGGTGTGCTTCCGCCTCGGCGAAAACGAGCGTTGCCCGTTCCTCGATGACGACAACCTCTGCGAGCTTATCTTAAAGCTTGGCGATGATGCTTTGTGCGAGATTTGCCGCGAACACCCACGCTTTTATGAGGAGCTCGGCGGCCGCGTGGAAATGGGCGTGGGCCTTTGCTGTGAAGAGGCGTGCAGACTGCTGTTTGAGCAGAAAAATCCCGTCACGTTTATCACAACGAACGTCGGCGAGCTGCCGAATGCGCCGGAGGATCCGCTTGTGTTCCATCTGCGGGACGAAGCATTTGCCATCGTGCAGGACCGCTCTCTGCCGCTGCGCGTGCGCATGCACCGCCTGCTCGATTTCGGCGTGCAGGCGCAGAAAACGCTGTTCGGCAATGTGTCGCCTGCCGAACGCGATACGACCGACGAGACCGATACCCGCGCCGCGCTGTTTGACATGATGACCGAAATGGAGCCCTACGACGAAACGTGGCCCGATTACGTGCAGCTTTTGGAGGATAACGGCTTGCAGGCGAATCTCGACGACATCGACGGCGGCTACGAAAACCTGCTTGTGTATTTCCTGTACCGCCATTTTGCACACGGCGTGACCGACGGCCGCATCGCGGCGCGCGTGGGCTTTTGCGCTGTGAGTGTGTGGTTCATCTGCCTGATGAACACAAAGTGCCTGCGTGATACCGGCGAATTCACCCCGTGGGACCGCATCGTCTGCACGAAAGACTACTCCAAGCAGGTGGAATACAGCGCCGAAAACATGGAAATGGCACTCGATGCCCTGCACAAAAACCCCATTTTTTCCGCCGAACACCTAAAGCGCCTGTTCGGATAACAGAAGCCTTGAAAGGAGCTATGATCGATGAACCGATATGTTGTGCTTGCCCGTTTTGATAAAAATACAGAAGAAAAACTGATTGCGCTGCGCCGCGAGATGACAAACGCAGGCTATGCGTCTTCCGAGTGGCCGCCGCATATCACGCTTGCGGCGTATGAAGATCTCGATGCCGAAGCGCTCTGCGACTGGACAGGGGAGTTCGTCCGCGAGCACACGCGCCAAAAGCTGACGTTCGGCTCTGTGAGCCTTCTGCCGCCGTATGCCACGCACCGCGAAACCGCCGTGCTGTGCCTGAACCCGGTGCACGCAAAACCTTTTGTCGATTTTTACTATGCGTTCCACGAAAAATACGAGTCGTTCTGCAAAGGCATCGGCAGCTTCTCCGCCGTTTCGGAGGACAAGCCCGTCATCCACTGTACGCTCAGCGTTGTGCGCATCACGGAGCTGCAGGACGCGCTCGAGCTCGTCTTCCAAAATGATGTCTTCACCCAAGCCGAAGTTACCGCGCTGGAGATTTACACCTATCCCATGCGCCTCATCAAACGGTTTGACCTGACCAGAGCGTAAATTCAAAATTTCAAAAGCAAAAGCACGCAGTGTTTCAAAACCTGCGTGCTTTTTACGTATAATTATTCAAAATACAGTGTGCCCATGTTCAGCGATCTCGTCAGGCGCGCTAAGATGCGACGGAGGGGAGGCAGGAGCAAAAAGGCAAGGAGAAAGTTCGAGACACCGTGGACAAGGTCGAACGGGATGCCGCTGATGATATACGCCAGTGTCGCCGCGGGGCCGCTTAAAATGAGCACGGGTATCGCGGTGAGCGTGCCGAAAATCAGCCCGTAAAACCCGCACAGAAGCTCCCAGCCGAGGCGGCTTTCCATTTTACGAAACAGCCAAGCGGCGACGGCCAAAATCGCCCAGATATAGAGATACGAAAACCACCACAGCCCAAAACCGTACAGCAACCCCTCAAGCAGCACGAATACGGCGAGCGTATAACCCACGTATGGCCCGAGCGCAAGGGTGAATTTACTCGGCTGTATTTTCCACTTTTTCTGCCTGCTCTGTGGAAACTCTTTCGGGCGTTTCCGGCTCGCCGTTCCAGCGGGCGATAATGGCTTTTGTCTTGATACCCTCTGCGGTGAACATCACCTCGTGCTCGGACTGAATGTTGCCCGGCGCGTCTTCGCTATGCAGGTCGTCCGTTTTGCAGAGAATTTCAAAACCGGCTTCCGCTAAATAGCGCTGCGTTGCAAGGTACAGGTCGGTGTTGTCGGTTTTGAACCACAGCTCGCCGCCGGGTGCGAGCACCTTTTTGTAGGTGTTCAGCTGGCGGGTGTGGGTCAGGCGGCGCTTGTGGTCGCCGGCTTTCTGCCACGGGTTGCAGAAGTTTACATAAATTCGTGCAGCTTTTTCATCGGGCGCAAAAAGCGTATCAAGCTTTTCAATGTTATACGAAAGCAGATTTACGTTTTCCACGGGCTCCTCGCCGAACTCCGCTTCAATGTTGCGGCGGGCGACGCCCAAAATATCTTCACTGATGTCGATGCCGATGAAATTTACGTCTTTTTCTCGGTGCGCAAGCTTTGCCAAAAACGTGCATTTGCCGCAGCCGAGGTCTAAATGGATGGGCTGCTGCTTTTTAAAGCGCTCGCCCCATGTTCCGGCGGCGGTTTTCGGCTCGTGCACATAAAACGGGCACGCGGCAAGCTCCGGACGCGCCCACTTTTTCTTTCGGATCCTCAAAATTTTGTCCTCATTTCTTTTCCGTTATTTTTGCTCTGCCTATTTTAACGCAGAAATGAAAAGTGTGCAAGTGCGATTCTGATTTTTCCCCGTTTTGTGCGCTTTTTTCTTCTTTTTTCATTGAAAGGCATCGGGCATTTTGCTATAATAAGAAAAAGCGCAAACTTAGACTTACATATCACTTTATATGTCAAGGAGGAAAACGTGATGGACGAATTAAAAATGCAAAACGGTGCTTTAATTTTGGAGGGCGGCTCTCTGCGCTCGCTCTTTACCTCCGGCGTTTTGGACGTCTTCATGGAGCACAACTTATATTTCTCCGATGTGACCGGTGTGTCCGCAGGCTCTTTGACCGGCGTGAACTACGTTTCCCGCCAGCCGGGGCGTTCCGCAAAGCTTAACATCGACTACGTGAACGACAAGCGGTATCTTGGCGTAAATAATCTCATCTTGCACCACGAGATCTTTAACTTTGACTTTTTGTTTAACGATTTATCACGCAGCATTCTGCCGATGGATTTTGACACGTTTTATAAATCGCCGCAGCATTTTACCGCCGTGGCGACGAACCTAAGAACCGGCGAGGCGGAATACTTTGAAAAAAGTTCTTGTTCGGATATTTTGGCAGCTATTCGCGCTAGCAGCAGTATGCCGATGCTCTCGAAAGCCGTGAAGATGAACAGCGAGCTGTACCTGGACGGCGGCTGTGCCATGGCGATTCCGTACCAAAAGGCCATCGATGACGGCTTTGAGAAGATCGTGCTGGTCTTAACGCGCCAGCAGGGCTACCGCAAGCTTTACACAAAGCCCTCTATGCTGCATTTGTATGCGAAGTATTTCCGGCATTTCCCGAAGTTTTTGAGCGCGTTGTACGCCGTTCCGACGCGCTACGACGCCCAGCAAAGGGAGATCGACCGCTTAGAGAAAGAAGGCCGCATTTTCGTTATCCGCCCGCAGGGACCCGTGAACGTTTCGCACACGGAAAAGGACACGGCGAAATTAAAAGCGCTGTACGAGGAAGGCCGTCAGGAAGCCGAGCGCCGCATGGACGCACTGAAACGGTATTTGGAGGCGTAATTTGCAAAAGGCGCCGTCAAATTGACGATTGTAAAAGATTGAGCAAAGCCCGCAGATTTAAAAAATCTGCGGGTTTTAACGAAAAAGGACTCTGCAATTTGCAAAGTCCTTTCGTTTGGTCGAGGTGACAGGATTCGAACCTGCGGCATCTTGGTCCCAAACTTATCGGGAAAACTTTTTCTGCTCGTTTATAGCGGTTTTCAGCCATTTTCTATTTGCTTTACTTACTCTTTGACGCTCTTATCTCCACTATTTCCGGGTGTTCCAGCGCCGTCTGTGGTAATCTATGTGGTCAAAAACGCTTCCCGCCCGGTTTCCGGTGAACTTTCACCGGTGCCGGATGGGAAGCGTTTCTCATTGCTGTTGGCTGCATTGTAACTCTGAGCAGGCAGTTATGCAAGAGGTTTCTGCGCAGACAGCGGCTCAAATGTTGAGCCGCTATAGACAAAGAATAGGTGGGAAGATAGGCAGAGGTACTTTTCTTGCTCTCTGAGTATAAATCCCTTAATACAGGCATAATAGTAAGGAATTTAAGGCACAATCCATTGACTATTCCCTTATTTTATATTATCATTTAAGGGAAAGCGAAAGGGGGTACAGGAATGAGAACCTTCAATTATTCCGCGATCAGGGAGCAGAAGTGGGACTCGGATGTTCTTGGCCTGATTGCGGCCATATACAAGGAAGCCGGCAAGCAGGAACTGTATTTGAAGCAGCGTCCGGAGGAACTCGAAAAGCTCGTGGAGATTGCCAAGATACAGAGCACCGAGGCATCGAATGCCATCGAGGGCATCGTCACCACGAGTACCCGAATCCGGCAGCTCGTCGAGGAGAAAACCACGCCGAGGAACCGTGACGAGCAGGAAATTGCCGGATACCGCGATGTGCTGAGTATTATTCACGAGAGCTTTGATGCGATTCCAATCACGCAAAACTATATCCTGCAGCTTCACAAAATCCTGTACAGCCACATGAATAACCCGCTTGCGGGCCGCACAAAAATCACGCAGAATTATATCACCGCTACCTATCCGGACAGCCATGTGGAAACGCTGTTCACACCGCTTGCCCCTTATGAAACGCCGGAAGCGCTGGACAGAATCTGCGAGGAATACAACCGTGTAATCGGGAATATGGAACTGGAGCCGTTGATTGCAATCCCGGTTTTCATCCATGATTTTCTGTGCATCCACCCCTTCAATGACGGCAACGGACGAATGAGCCGATTGCTCACAACGCTGCTTCTGTATCGGAACGGCTTTTATGTCGGCAAGTATATCTCCTTGGAAGCCAAAATCGCCAAAAACAAGGATCTGTACTACGATGCACTTGCACAGGCGCAAACCGGCTGGCACGAAGGCACGGAGAATGTAATTCCTTTCATCAAGTACCTGCTCGGAACGATTCTTGCCGCCTATAAGGACTTTGAGGATCGCGTGGTGCTTGTGGAAACCAAACTGCCCGCACTGGAAATGGTGCGCAGAGCAAGCAAGAATAGAATCGGGCGGTTCAATAAGCAGGACATCCGGGAACTCTGCCCAACGCTCAGCGACAGTTCCATTGAGGGCGCCCTCCGCAAGCTGGTTGCAGCCGGAGAATTGAAAAGAGAAGGTCGTGGGAAGAATACCTGCTATTTCAGGCTGAATTAAATTTCGTTCAATACGAGCGACTTTTTAGAGGACCGCACCTGTTCATACGAGCAGGTGCGCTCCTTTTGATTGCCCAAAAGGTCGTGCACAATAACGCTATAGACAAAGAAGAATCAATTCCCGCAGTAAGCACGAATAGCCTGTGCAACGAATTTTGACGTGTCCTCGCCGTCCGCCCTGTCTGAAATGCTCATCAGCCACAATATACGAAGAGAGTGAAAATGCTTCTTGACAAGCCGTAAGGCATTCCTTATAATTACACCTGTACACGAGAAAAGTTAAAAGCGCGTCGATTCGGTATATATAGACTTTGTTTCGCAATTTATATATTCCGGTCATATTGTATTTTCAACGGTTCTCTTGTACATATCAAGAGAGCCGTTTTATTTTGTTTTAAGACAGGAGGGATTTCCATGGATACGGCATTTATGCGAAAAACATTTGCGCTGATCGCAAAAGGATTGATTGAGAAAGAACAGCTTCTGCAGACGAAACCGACAAGGTATCCCTACAGCAAAGCCATGCAGCATGGGATCAACATGTTTTTAGCCGCAAGTCAATGGGCGGGGAGCCAAGCCGCTGTCGAGTATCCCGACGAGGTCTCTTTCCTTGCACATTTTATCACCAGACCTGTTGAGGAATGGTTCGATACATGGGAATCGGGAGCTGTCGAGCAATTGCATCTTCAGGAAGAGCCTTTTTATGCCTATGACGCCTTTGCGTATCAAAAAGCCGGTAATGTATATGTTCCCAGCTCGGATTGCTATGAGTTCCTGGAAACGCAGGACAGTGACATCATGAACGGAACAGACGAGCGTATTCTCTATGAAAAAATAATTACGTTAAGTCAAGAAGATTACTGCAGGGTCAGAAGATATATCATCGAGCATCCGATTATCACGTTTGAGGACAGGCGCGCTATGTCTCTTGAGCTGGCCGATGATCCGATGGCCAGAGACGCCTTCCAGTTTGCCTACGAGGAAATTACGGAGGAATGCTACCACTGTCCTCGGTGCGGATGGACGATGATGCAAGGAAAATACGGATACAGCTGTCATTCGACGCATTGCACAGATACCCTCCCCGAACTCACAGATGAGATGAAGCTGGATAGTTCGGCCGGCGATCTCTATCGGTTAAAGAAAGGCGTTATGCGGTATTTTGCTGCGCCGGGAAAGCTTGAACTTGAAATTGCGGCGTTTTGTGAGAAAAAGAAGCTTCGCTGGGCATTGTGGCCGCAGATGGACCGCTATGATGTGGAGATCCGGTTCCCGGACGGGGATGTTTGGGAAATTGACGCAAAGGCATATCGAAATCCCATCGCGCTCCGCACGAAGATTCAGAATGACGGTGGGTTCCCTTCCGGGGACTATGCGCGCGGCTATTTTGTGATCCCCAGCGAATACACAGTCAATCAGCGAAACTATACCGCGATCATCAACCGCGTACTGAAGGATCAAAAAAATGTAGAGTGTGTGACTCTGAAGACGCTGAAAACCGCAATTGCGAAGAAGGAGGTGGCATGCAACGATGAATAAGACCAAAGACGGCTGGTACACTCCGCTTGCGGCACAATTTCAAGGCATAGACGAACCCATGCCGCTTGCCAGATTTGCGGCGATCGAAGCGGTTCTGCATTTGCTTGCCCTGAATGCACCGGCCACCGATCCGGCAAAGGCCTATCTGTTATTTACCCAATATCAGCTTATTGGCACAACGGCGTGTACGGCTATGGAACACACCTTGCAGCAGGCCCGGCACACATTGGGGTACTATCGTTCTCAAAAATACTGGCAGGATGATTTGCGGGCATATCAGGCTCCGAAATATGATGCAGTTCGCGCTTTTTCGTTTGAGAAATCGGGGGAAAGTCGTTCGTTTTCCAAAGCAGAGGGGGAATATCCCTATCCGTATGAGCAGCGCCAAAGGGAGTGGGAACGATTTTGGACGGAAAGACTTGAAGAAGCCAAGCCGACTTCTTATGCCGGAGCCGGAACATATCGCTATCCGTATCTGAATCTGGAAACCGGGGAAACCGAAACTGTTTCAGTCAGATTTGACAGTGACTGTACCGCACCCGTTCCACCGGGAATTCCTGAAAAGGGACGCAGAGAACCAATTTCCGTCACTCTGGACGAACTGCTGAACACCGCAAAGGAAATGGCCGGGATGCATCCCGGTGACCCGTGCTGCGAGATTTTATCGACCAATATTCTCAAGCAGATCAATGGGGCTTCCGTCAGTACATGTACGAAGCTCGCGATTCTTGAGGTCGTCAATATCGTTGGCATGGTTGGCGCGGGCAAATCCACGCTGATCAAGGTGTTGGCATTTTGGTGTCATAAAAATGGGTACCGGATGACGATCGTTGTTGACACGGTAGCCGAAGTCATGAACCTGCAGAAATATTTATCAGCCTTTGGGGTTGCGGCAAGCCCGTTGATTGGCCGCGGTGAAAGGCTGAAATATATCAATCAGGTCGCGCAGCCCTGTGAGACCTGTTTGCCGGCAGAATTTTCTCAATACTTAACGCCGTTATGTTTGGTTGATGGGATGGATGCGCAGCATAGTGAAGCGGTCGCTTTCGGCAAAGAGCCGTGCTACGCCCTGAAAAAAGGAAACAAGAATCACCTGTGTCCGTATTTTCATCAGTGTCTGGGTACCAGAATGCTCCGTGAATGCTATACTGCTTCCGTTGTTATCACAACAGTTGCGGGCTTTGCGGCATCTCGGGTAGGAGCGCAGCGGGAAACCTTTCTGGAGTTGGTAATGCGCGGCTTTGATGTGGTCGTCTTTGATGAAAGCGACAGAGTTCAAAAAACGCTTGATCACTTTTTTATGCCGGAAACGAGCTTTAATAGCTATATCCGCGAATGTGCCGAAGATTGCAGCGCCTATATGCGGCTGAGCAGCAAACGCAGAGAGGAGAATCTGGCCGAGCAGAGATACGATGAAATGCAGCGCCAGAGCGTGACAGTCCTGAGCTGTCTCGTAAAATCTCTGCACCATGAATTGGGTACATGGAAGAAAATTGCGCATGGCGATCCTTTCTCAGCCCTTACTCTCTTAGAGGATATGTACCGGGATGAGTCGGAATATAGAATCCCGCATGCCGTCTATCAAGCCGTCTATGACCTGATCGATATGCAGGATGACGACGGCATTCGTCAGAGTACGCTATGGGCCGTCCTTGAGAGCTCCTGTAAGAGTACCGACGAGACGTTCTTTCACCAAATGTACCGCGCTTGGCTGAATGAGCTGGGCGATGATTTTCCGCGGCCTGAGAAGGATAAAGTGAAACAAATCCAAGATGCCCGCATCAAGCTTATTTTACGGCTCATTTATTTTGATCACTTTATCCGAGACCTCAGCGATGCGTATGAGGCCAGCCACGAAACCTCTTACGGACAAAATGAGCTGTTTGGATTCCTGCAAACTCGTTTTCGGCAGCAGCAGTATTTCCTGCCCTCCGCGCTGTGCGGCAACCTGTTTGGCCTGAAAAAGACAGACGACGAAGACATTATTCTGTTCCGCCAGTTCGCGTTTGGCCGAAGCCTGATGAAGGATCTTCCGTATTTGCGCACTAACGCACAGGGCAATCCTGCGGGCCCCCATGTGATCATGCTGTCCGGTTCCAGCTGGGCGGAGGGGTCCTATGAGTACCACATCAATCGGCCGGTGAACTATATCCTTGAGGCAGATGGTGAGAAACGTGCATTTTTAGAAAAAACGCGTTTCTTTGAATCCGGGTTTCCAGAGCGTATTTCAGGCGCGTCGGATGATCAGCGCATGGTGCAGCTGCGGTCTGCGACCGAACGGACCGTCGATCTGATCGTCAGAGAATATGAGAGAAGGGCCGGGAAGATCCTGTTGGTCGTCAACAGCTATGTTCAGGCACAGGAAGTACAGCGAACACTGGAGACGGCCCTGCGGAAGGTCAATTGCCCTGCACAGGTTTGCAGGATGATCTCTGATGCCGTCAGCAGCGAGAACATTCAGGGAACGGTGCGCCGGGGGGAGGTCAGCCGGTTTGTCGGGATGAAAGAGGAGATCCTGATCGCGCCCGCTATGGCGATCGAACGCGGACACAACATTGTCGATGAGTACGGCCACTCTGCCCTTTGCGCGGTGTTTTTTATGGTGCGGCCGATGGCTGTTCCTGACGATATCCAGCAGAAGGGCAGCAAGCTCAATGGATTTGTGGAATCCCACTGTCATCGAGGGCCACAGGAATCTCTGTTCGCATACAATGGGCGCATCCGGCAATTTGCGGCACAGCAGTGGGCCAAGATGAGCAAAAGCAAATCGTTTGGTTTGGCTGAGCTGGATGCCGAAGAGCGGAAAGATGTGGTTGCAACACTGTTTGTTTTGATCCTTCAGATTTTTGGCCGGTTGGCGCGTGTAACGGATGTGACAAAGCCGGAACCGCATGTTTATTTTATTGACGGAGCATTTCGCGGCCGCGAAGAAAAGCAAGGTGACTTTGACTGTCTCTCCGAGTTGGGCAGGTACTTAGATGCATTGATGACCTGCAAAGACAGTGCGGAAATTGCCGAAACGCTGTATGCTCCATTTTATAAAGCTTATCGAAAGGACATTCCGTATGAATCATAAAATCTATCCGCTGGCATATAAACTGTCTCCCAAACAAACCTGCACCCTGTATTATTTGGGGTTTCCCGCATTCTGGAAAGCGGCCCTGCTAAACATTGCACGGAAGACGAACCCGAAGTTTAAGGATGAGTATGGACTTCCAACGAATGCGCTGAAGAAGCTGGTCGACAGTTGGATGGAAGGTATCATCGCTTTAGCTCCGCTAAAAAAGGACAGCCATGATGAGCGTTGGCTTACGTCCTGCTATGAATACTCCGAGGAGAATTTGCGGGCATTGTGCGGCATTATTATGACCTGGGTAAAAGCCACATATGTCACGTCTTCAAGAGTAAACCCCATAGCAAAAAAACTCGCAAAAGAATTTTGCGATACGATGAATTGGGAAGAACTTGCGGCGGTTCGCTCCACGGGCGAAGTCTGTCTTACGCTTGAGAACGGAACGGTTTGCGAAGCCGCTTATCAGGCGATTCCGCTTCTGGCGATCAACCGTTTGTTGGGAAAAGAGATTACCCTGAGCGGGCAAACGCTGCACCTGTGCTATGCCGCCAAGAATCAGCTGGTCAGCGATCCGATCACGGATATGAAAAGTCATCATCAATACTCTTTTGTATTTGATCTATCTGTACAGACAACTCCTCCGGGGAGAAAAGCGCTGCTGCTGTGCCAGATGAGCATTCGCCGCTGGATCCCCGATAACCGCAATAAAGAGCGGCCCCCGTTTTTAACGAATGCGGTCAATGCTCATATTAAGATTTCAGAGGATAAGTATTGTCAAGTGCCCATTGTCTATGGTTACACGGCCAAACAGCCCGTATGGAAAGAACAGGACAAGGAGTGCTACAATATTTTGGGATATGCACAATTACCGTCGGCGGAAGCTGTTGTAAAAAATCCCGCGGCATACACGAAAAAAATCCTCCTTCCCTACAAAAACGGCATGGCCGGTTTTGTAGCTTCCAAAATTGGAGTTGGTGTGTCCGTTGTTGACAAGGCGTCACTGTACCAGTCAGTGTCTGCTCTGCTCGGTGATATGATTTGTGAGCAGCCCGAAGCGGAACGGGTCATGCTGCGAGGACAGAAACTCAAAAAATATAACTCTCCGCAGGAATATGAGGATTCTGAAGATTTCCGGAACTGGGTCAGCCGATGCACGGAGACAGACCAAATCACATTCGAGCTGTATGGCCTGTGGAAGGATGCTTCACAGCAAAGACTGCTGAAACAGATTGAGACCAAAATTAAACAGGATTTTGGCGATGAAAAGGATATATCCGGTTTGAAAGTGCAGTATGTGTGTAAAGAAGTCGGCGATCTTGCAGATAGCATGCCGGACGATAAGCTGCAAACGCAGATTACACGATGCGGCGAAATCGCCGGGCTATTAGGCGATACCGATGGGGTGACGGCTTGTATTTTCGTTTTGCCCGGGCAAGAGAACTATGTTGTCGGCGATCCGAAATCTGTCCTTCGCAATGCGTTTGCCAAAACGGGACGAGTTGTACAGTTTGTTACTCCTGAGGAGGATGCCAGCCAGAACAAAATTGAAAATGCTGTGTACGATCTCTATCGACAGTTAGGTGTTGTAACCCTGCTGGATCCTGAACGAGACCAGCCTGATTTGGCGCATACGCCTTGTGTTGGAATGCATTTGTGTACGCAAGTGCAGGGCATCTCGAATAAAGCCCGTTTTCTTCCGATTTACATTACGGTTGATTTGATGGAGGGAAAGACGCAGGTTCATTGTGACGCGTTCTCAAACCGGACGGTTTCGTATCGGGAAGCGTGTCTCGAGATGGCGCAGCTTTTCTGGAAAAGTGATTTGGAGCAGCGCTGCGTTGCTGCAAGCCGTACCCCTGCGAAGCAAAAACTCATAGAGCTGAAAAATCGGTACGATACGCCGGAAAACGGAGTGTTGGTTTTGGTACAATCCGATGGAAATACCCGCGCAATATGGGGCGGTATCTCCGATAAGGAGATCGGCGGATATGCCATGGCAGATGCGTATTGCCCATCTCAGATCAATGTCGGAATGCCACAAAGTCCATATTTACTCTCCTTGGCAAATTCAGGTGTGCGGATCATCCGAATCAGGAGCAATCAAGAAGTTCCAGATTATTTTACAGAGTTGAGCGCGAAAGCTTCTGATGAAAATCCGCAGCGTTCTTCTACATCTGGTATTTTTAAATATGAGGATGTGTATTGGGGCATTCATACGAAGCCGAATGATAATCGCTATACATGGAGTTTTAGAGAATCTAAAATCAATTACCCTAAGCATCCATTTGCCGAAAAGGACATGATTGAGCTGTATCCGTTGCAGCTTCAACCGGGGGATGATACATCAAACTGGATATTCTATACCAATGCATTGAGAGATCTTCCAATTCAGTATAATCAGTCGACAGTTCTGCCTTTACCGCTCCATCTGGCGAAAGGTCTTGAAGAGTATCTTTTCAAGGTATAAGTAGATAATACAAAAGTAGGCACCACCTCAAGAATAGAGGTGGTGCCTACTTTTCATTTCAGTTTTGCAATGAGATTAATTAGGGGAATGCCTATTTTAATATGATAAATGGCTAAATGTGTGTAAAATTTTCCGAATTAGTAGTAGTTCAGGTGAGTTGCCAGAGATAAAGAGATACGCCCCAAAACGCTAACTGAGATTTATGCTCGCCTTACCCGAAGAAATACTGCTTCATATCAGAGACACCGCCATCCTTATCACAGAACCATTCATAATCAGAAAGACAGTTACGGCAGTGGGCAATTACATCAAATCCGCCTGGTGAATGCTGGTGCATTGGAAGCGAAATCCGACAACGTGCCGCCTTTGTTTAGGCGGTACGTTTTTGTCGGTAAAGAGGTTAGATTATAAGCAACGGTGACCTTATAGGTGTTATCGTCCTCATCCCATACAGTGACGGAGTTTACGAAAAGGTCAATGAGCATACGGCAGAACTCTTCATCTTCAATACTGCCGCCACGGAATTGTTCTAACCAATAGATAACCTGGGCTTTGTCCAGTTCAACAATATCCTCAGATTCTTTCTTAGCCTGTACTTGCAGGTCTTTCTTTTCTTTCTCTAATTCACCCATACGCTTCACAAGCATATCCGGGGCTGACCCCGATTCAATAGCTTTGAGAAGATTATTGAGAGATAAATCTACCTGGTGAATACGGTCACGGATAGTTGGGAGGGCTGAATCCAGTTCAATCTCATGCTGATTCTTTTCACAGGCAATAGTAGCAATCTGTTCTATATATTCATCCGTAAGGAGTGATAGAGCGTCCTGGGCAACCAGTCTTTCTATGAACTCCTTACGGATATTCTTTTTCTTGCAATCAACATTACCGTTCTTCTTTCCATAACACTGATAGTAATAGTAATTTCCCGCATTACAATTCCCGTTCATTTTACTGCCGCAATGTCCGCAGAAGATTTTACCACTAAGCAGGTAGACTACTTTTGCTTTGTTCCGGGCAGGTGCATTTTTAATCTTACCGACTCTAAGTTGCACCCTGTCCCAAAGGTCTTTGTCAATAATAGCAGGTATAGCGTCCTCTGCCCGGTAGTCATGGAAGCTGTAGACTCCGATGTATCTCTCATTGCGGAATATTTTGGTGAAAGAACTCTTTCCGAAAGCTGTACCCTTTGAGGTTTTGTACCCACGGGCATTAAACTGGCGGCAGATTTCAGCAACCGTTTCTCCGTCTGCATATTTCTCAAAGGCTTCTTTTACAATGGGAGCCGTTTTAGGGTCTATTACTAGTTTCTTATCTTCAATCTTATATCCCAGAGGGATTGCCCCTCCTATAGAGTTATGCTTGTAGGCTGACTCTCTCATACCACGGTTGATTTTCTGGGATAGTTCGGCACTGTAGAACTCAGCCATACCTTCAAGCACAGATTCAAGAATGATACCTTCCGGGTCATTGCTGATATTCTCTGTGGCTGAAATAAGTTGTACCCCGTTACGCTTCAAGCGATATTTGTAGGTGGCTGAGTCATACCGGGAACGGGCGAAGCGGTCAAGTTTGTATACGATTACAGCGTCAAACAAGCCCTTCTCAGAGTCCTTTATCATCTTGAGGAACTGGACTCTCTTCTCAATGTCTTTACTGGCAGATGTGGCTCTGTCAGCATATATCTCTACAATTTTAATATTATGCCGCTTGCAGAAGTCACGGCAAACACGGGTCTGCCCTTCAATAGATTGCTCAGTCTGGTTATGGCTTGAGAATCTAACGTATAGGCAGGCTGTTTTTATATCCTCATACATGGTTCTTCCTCCATTCTATGAAATCAATTACCCGACACTTTCGTTGTCCCCTTTTCGCTTCTCACACATACAGGTGGTAATAATGTTGAATCTGCCTTGTGGGGTAGCGGAACGAAATGCGTCAAGCAGTAATTGCTCTTCTTCCGTTAGGGAAATCTCTACTTTCGGGCAAGGTGAATCAGATAAACAGAATAGATAATCAGTAGAAACGTGAAAATATTTAGCCAGTCTTAGTACAGCTTCGGCACTGGGCGCATAGGTTCCCTTTTTCCATTTGCTAAAACTGCCATTAGATATGCCTGTAGCAGCTTCAAGGGCTTTTACTGTTAATCCAGACTGTTTTTGTAACTCCAAAATGCGTTCTAAGGTATCCATAAGAACCCTCCTAAAAATAAATTTGGGAAAACTCTAAAATACCTGTTGACAATTTGGGAAATCTCTACTATACTGAGTATGTCAACAAAAGTTGTTTACAGGGTATAAGAAATAGCCCCTCCGGGCTGTAAATTTTACCCCGCAGAGTTTTCAATGGTATATGGGTGTGGTAGCTTCATTATAACCTTTGAAGAGTCTGTTGTCAACTTTAGTTTACAAGATTCTAATATGAAAGGAGGAAGCGGAAACGTGGAGGAACGTGAAAACATTCGTGAGCGGCTTAAAAAGCACAAGCTGTCTTACGTCTGGTTGATTGGTCAGCTTGCCTTGCGGGGTATTGTGACTGATAAGACAGAGATGAGTTCAGTAATTTCGGGAACCAGAAACGGTACTAAAGCGGACGCAATCATTGAATTGTCCATAGATATTCTGGACAAGTAGTGGGGGGGGGGACGTGAGGTGAAAGTGCTGACAAACGGTAGATACAGAAAACTGACTCCGAAAGAATATTTTCGGTTAATGGGTTTTTCAGACTCAGACTATGAACTGCTTGCAATGAATGGTATCTCTAAAACACAGATTTACAAGATGGCAGGAAACTCCATCGTGGTTACAGTTCTGGAACACCTATTCAAGCAGATTTACACACCAGATACTCAGAGCATTGATTCTCTCAAGAAGAAATCTCTGGATATATTAAACACCTTATAAGGAGGATACTTAAAATGGCAAAGATTGGACTGAGTGAGGGTTTCACACTTATTCCGAAGGGAACCCACGTTTTTAAGATTGTTGAGGTCAAGTACAAAGAGGACTTCGGCAAGATGGAGATTGTTATGCAGCTTGCTTCTGGTCAGAAGCATACTGAACGCTTCTCTCTGCTGAATGCAGACGGTGAGCCGAACCAGGGAGGTCTGAATGCTTTCAGTTACTTCGCAAAGACTGCACTGAATGACTACACTCTGACGGAGATTGACCATGAGGAACTTGTTGGTCATTATATCCGCTGTGAGGTAGACCACGAAGAGGTTGAGTCTAACAAAACTCCGGGCAAAATGCTCAAGTTCGTTCGCCTGGGTGATAAGGAGCCTGCGGATGGTTTTGACGAAGCGGAAGCCCCTGCCCCGAAGAAGGAAAGCAAGCCTGCGGCTACTGCCCCGGCTGCTGCACCTGCTGAAAAGGCAAGCGGTAAGAAGTTCGACCTGGACAGCATTCTGGGTTAATTAAATGACCTGCGGAGAGGGAGAAGTGTAGCTTTGAACTCTCCAATGGTCTATATTCTATAAAGTTGAATGAAAGGATTGAAGATTATGAGTGAACGAGATAAGCGTGTCAAGGCGTTTGAGAAGCTGATGAGGAGCGGGCTGTCCAGTACGGATGTGTTCTGTCTGAAAACTCAGTTGATGGCAATGGGATTCTTTACGGCTCCTGCTTCTACGAAGTACCACGGGAACTATGAGGGCGGGCTGTTTGACCATAGCTTTACAGTAACCTCTTCTCTGCTTTCTCTGACAAAGAGGATGGGTCTGAACTGGAAGCGCAAGGCAAGCCCCTACATTGTGGGTATGCTCCATGACCTCTGTAAGTGTGATTCGTACATTCACAACCCGGATGGCACATACAGCTACAACCCCGACATTCTTCTGCCGGGACACGGTGACAAGTCCGTGATTCTGGCACAGAAGATTGTTGACCTCACAGATGAGGAAATGGCTTGTATCCGTTGGCACATGGGAGCCTTTGATGACAAAGAGAACTGGGATAAGTACGGAAAGTCCATTGAGAAGTATCCGAACGTCCTGTGGACTCATACCGCTGACATGATGGCGGCACGAATTTTCAAGATTTAAGGAGGAACCAGAAATGATTATCACTGGCATGGCTCATTTTGAGAGCGTTTGTAAGAAGAAACTGGTTGACTGGTATCACAAGAACAAGCCGGGAGTAGAAATCGACTTGAGCAACGTCTTTGTGGTGTGGGCTTGTAAGACCTTGCAGAATTACAAGTGCCTTGCTTCCACCACTATCAGCGGGGACGGCATTTATGCGGAGTATACCTACAATGGCGATAAGCAGGAACTCTATGAGGATGTGTACGGTAAACTTACTAACACCTGCATTACTGAGGAATAAGGAGGATATGGAAATGGGATTCACTGAGATTCTGACGATTATTTTCATCGTCTTAAAGTTACTGGGAGTTATTACCTGGGCATGGTGGGTATGTCTGCTCCCGGAAATTATCGCAGGCGTTCTTTACGTCATTGTGGTAGTAGCACAGTTGGTGGCAATCTATAAGACCCACAAGAGTATCAAGAAACATTTCGATGAGTTCTAAGGAGGTGTAAGTCATGGTTGTAGCCATTGGAGTTGCCTGCTTTTTAGCAGGCTTGATTGTTGGTATCGGTGGTATTGCCGCTATTGCTATCAAGGCGGCAGGTGATGAGCAGAAAGCGCAGGAGGAAAAGTAACTATGACAGGCAAGGAATACCAGGCATTAGCCATTAGAACTTGCAGCATTCCCTACGATTGCAAGGCTGACCGTCTGTATCATGCAGTGTTCGGTCTGAATAGCGAAGCGGGAGAAGTTGCAGGTATCTTACAGAAGAAGTACCAGGGACATGAAGTGAACCTTGAACACATGGAAAAGGAACTGGGAGATTGTCTCTGGATGATTGCGGAAGCGTGTGACGCACTGGGTACGGACATTGATACGGTCATGCAGATGAACATTGACAAGCTGAAAGCCCGTTACCCAGAGGGCTTTACGGTGAAGAACTCCCTTCATCGTACTTTGAAACCCCAGAAGCAATGCGGGGTATCTTCACATGGTTGGTAGCAGGCTACTTCAAGTATATCCGCTTCGGGCTGAAAATGTCCCAGGGTATGCAGAAGGTTATTAAGCAGTATGAGAAGGATAATGACCTGGTACTGCAATTCCTGGAAGAGAAGTGTGAGCGTAACGCAGAAGGTAAGACCCGTGCGAAGTCCCTCTATGATAACTACAAAATGTGGTGCAAGGGCAATGGGTATTATGTGTGTAGCATGAAGAAATTCAACGCAGAACTGACCGCACACCCAGAATGGTATGCAGATAAAGCAGTTACCCAGGGCGTTTTGTTCTATTATGGAGTAGCTTTAAGGCAAAATTAGTAGGGTTGGTAGGGTAAAATAAGATTTTACTATAAGTTTTCTTAGTACGCGCGTATCTATAAAAACTTACTGTAAAAATTGAATTTGCCCTACCAACCTCATGCCCGACAGAAAGGAGACAGAAATGGAGTCTTATGTAGAAAGATGGAAGCGTGAGCAGGAAGAAGCAAAGCAGAAGGAGGTGCAGAAGGACAATGGCAGAAGAGCAGAAGAAACCCAGAGTAAGAGGGAAGGACAAAAAGCCCAGAAGAACAGAAGGGTATCAGAAGAGCAGTCCTAAGAATCTGGTGAAAGCCAGAGAGAACAGTCCTATCATGCAGGCTCAGAAGGTAGAAATGCCAGAAGGGTACAATGCGAAGGTGACTGCCTTTATGATGGAGATTATGCCGAAGGAACCTCTGGACTTACAGGACGTGCCAGAAATGGAAAGACGATTCTTGAATTATGTGCAGAAGTGTTCTGAATGGGATATGAAGGTGGGCAACCAGGCTGCGTATATGGCTATTGGTATCACGAAGGAACAGGCATGGGAGTGGGAGAACGTCACGAAGGGGAACCCCGCCCGCACTGACTTCATCAAAAAGGTGCGTCAATTTTGTGGTGTTTTTCGTGAGGGTCTTATGCAGGACGGCAAGGTGAACCCTGTCACGGGTATCTTCTGGCAGAAGAACTATGACGGCATGAAAGACCAGACAGAAATGGTACTCACCCCGAACAATCCTCTGGGAGAGCAGAAGGACATGAAAGCCCTTGAGCAGAAATACCTTGAGAGTGCCTATGACGGCTCAGAAGTTGCAGAAGGGACTTTTACAGAAATCGCAGAAAGCCCAGAAGGGCAGAAAGACTAATTTCAAAAGTCGCAGAAGGGGCAGAAGGGCGGCAACCCCCTCCCGCCTGCTGCCTGCCCTGCGGCAGACCTGCCCGCCCAGGCTGCGGGGTTTCACCATGCTTTCAAGACGTGGAACAGGGACAGACCGCCCGCCGCCCGTGGTGCTGTCTTGCTGCCGTGGTGCAGGCGTGGACGCTCTGCGCCCCTCTGCGGGCTTTTACGCCCGTTGTGGTATAAATGCCCCGCACGGCTTGCGCCCGTCCTGGGCGGCTCTGCGGGGCTGTGAGGGCATACAAACAAATAGACATAAAAGAACCCCGGCAGGCTGTGAACCTGTCCGGGGTTTCGTGTGTTATAACCATCGCAAGCGGGGGCGGCTGTGGTGCTTCCAATAGTTTACAAGCCGTTGCACCTCTGCGGGGCTGTACATGGGTATATTATACAGTTGCAAGCCCGCCGGGGTCATGTAATAGCCTTGACCATATCGGGGCAGAGTTTCGCACCCTGGAAGCCCTAAAATATTACGGCTATCTTGCTTGCTGCGGGTTCTGAGTCCTACACGACTATCAAAATTTACTTTTATAGGGGTAGGAATAACAGCGGATAGCGGGCATTGTGTAGCGGCTATAATATGCACGTTTGCCGCTCTGCCTATCTGTGCAAGGCGTTGTATAAGCGGTTGCACCTGCTTTTTGTTAGTTGTCATTAAGTCCGCTAATTCGTCTATAACTACATAAACCGCCCCGCCGCTGTAGTTCTTTTCATGGCGGCTTTGCATGGCTTTATAGCGGCGTTCTGTGGTATCCATGGCACATTGTAACGCTTGCACCATGTCCCCCGGTTCACTGGCATATTTTAGCGTATGCGGCATGGGCTTATATTCTACAAGTTCTACTCGTTTCGGATCTATAAAGATAAATTGCACGGCGGCGGGGCTGTCCTTTAATGCCGTTGTAATAATGCCGTTAATAACTACGCTTTTACCGCTGCCCGTTGCCCCCGCTACAAGTAAATGAGGCTGTTTTAGCATATCGGAAAATAGATTGTAATAGCTGCCCTGCGGCGTTTCCCAGGTCTTTTTAAACAATGTTTTGCACCTCCATTCTATGAAATAAGCCCCGACAGGCGGTGAAGCTGTCCGGGGCTGTGGTTTACTGCTGCATATAGCTATAATCATATTGTTCTACGGTTCCAAGTGTGGCGGGCGTTGGTGCTTCGCCTGTGAACCTGTCCACGGTGCAAACCGGGATATAAAAAGCGCTGTATTTGCCCGTTTCGGAATTGATACAATTATAGTATTCAAACGAATTAACTAAGTTATTAAAATCGTTTATAACTCCGATTTCATCAATTACGAATTGCGCCCGGTCTTTTCTGTTTAACCTGTGTTCATTATGCCAGGGTGTGAACGGGCGCAAGTTGCACGGGCAAATAATAACGGTTAAGCCGTTTTTATAGGCTGTGCGGGCGGTCTTTTTGTTAATCCGCTTGAATGTATGGCTTTTTTCGGTAAATATGTATTTTCGCATGGTTTTACCTCCTATTTGTGCATTTTGCTATTGTATGCGGTTCTTTCTGTGGTGCAGGTTTGAAAGCCTACACTTTCCAGACCCCCGGCAAAATGCCGGGACGCTTGCGCCCTAACTGGCTATTTATACACGGCGCAACGTGTGTTAATTCTCTTCTTTCTCTTCCTCAAACGCTCCATTTTCTTCCAGGTCATCCAATACGGCGGCTATTGCCTGCCCTAACAGGTAGCAACGAATTGTAACGTCCATAGCTTCCGCGCCCTCTTTTAATACGTCCGTTCCATCCTGTCCGAACTCTTCCAGGGCTTCCGCTAATAAATCCCAGTTATGCGCTAATGCTTCTTCAGCTTTCCAGGCGTTGCAATAGTAAGACCCGGAAGCGTTGCCCGTGACGCTGTCACACGTCCAAAGGTCATCGTTCAGTTTCTCTTCCAGTCCGTCACGGTCACCCGCCCATTCTGTCAAGTCGATTTCCTGCTCTACATAATCCCGAACGTCTGCGGTTACCTGCTCTAAATAATCATACATAATTGTTTACCTCCTATTTGTTTGCGCTGCCCTGGCGGGCGGCTGTGGTTTCAAACTTGCCTATCAAGTTTTATCTTGATACAAGTATATCAAGATATATCTTTATTGTCAAGATATTTCTTGAAATTCTTTCAAACTTTTTCACTACGTCCCGTCGCTCTGCCTGTGGTGCAGGCTGTCCCGGTCATCCTGCGGACAGACCCCCGGCGGGGGATATAGACCCCCGGCAGCCGGGGCGGGTGAGCCTGGAAAATTCCGCAAAAATAAAAAAGATTCAAGATATAACTTGACAAGATAGAACTTTAATGCTATCCTTATCTTGAACAGGAGGAAAACGTATGACTTCAAAAGAACTGATTAAGACTCTGATGACAGAGCATGATATAACGAATGCTGAGATGGCAAAGACCTTGGGCATTACGCAGGCGGCTCTCTGGGATAGACTGAATCCGAAGAAGAGCGATAACACTACAGTTGCAAAACTGGGTGATATGTTGAGCGTTATGGGGTATAAAATCGTGGTTGTTCCCGATGAAACACCTATCCCCGAAGGTGGATATGAGGTTGGTCAGACAGACATGGTAGGGTAAAATCGAATTTTTCACTAAGTTTTTATAGTAAAGACTCTACTAAGAAAACTTATACAGATTTTCTGATTTACCCTACCACGCTAAGAGAAAGGATGGTGAAACCATGTTCTATATTTTGTTCTGCTGCCTGTGGTTTCTGTGGTGGTGTATTAAATCCTTCTTCTGGCTTTGTGCATGGGTCACCTGGAATGTCGTAGTCAGACCTGTGGTATGGTGCTTGTGCCTGCCTTTTAAGTTAATAAGTAACTGCAAGTGAGTTGTGGTTTTGTCCAATGGGACTGTCTTAATTGACGGTTCCATTTTTTTTTGTTTACGGAGGTATGTATGGATTATAGTAAGATGAAAAGTAGCATTGACCGGGCTATCTTAAAGAGTCCGCTTGATGTTGCAGCCTATGATGATAAGTTCGCTCTGTGCCGTGACTATGAGGGTGCAGAGTTCCGACTGGCTCACGAATGGAACCAGGCCTTACAAGAGGAAATCAGAGCCGGACTAAAACTGGCAGTAGATACTAGGGATTTTAAGACAGCAGAGGAATTTGACAATCTGCTGTTTCGCTCCCTACTGTTTTGTGCGCCCCATTATTTTGACGCATATTTACAGGCGGTAGAGTACGGCAAGCCGCTTGACAAGAAGTTCTATCTACCCCGCCGTCATTACCTTAGACGATATGTAGAAGGATACCAGGAAGTTCTTGAGGGGAAACTGGACTTTCTGTCCATCTCCATGCCGAAACGATGTGGTAAGTCTCAGCTTGGTATCAACTTTACGAATATGCTTTCTGGGAAATTCCCAGACCGCTCTACGCTGATGGAGGGTACAGGTGATGACCTTGTTCAGTCTTTCTACAAAGGTTGCCTTGAGTACATTCAGCAGCCAAACGATTATCATTTTTATGATATTTTCCCGGAGAGCAAACTGGTACAGACCAATGCCGATACGAAGGTCATTAACCTTCTGCATAAGTCCCGATTCCCTACTGTCATGTGCCGTTCTATTGACGCACGGCAGGTAGGTCTTTCGGAAGCAACCAACCTTCTCTACCTGGATGACTGCGTAGAGGGACGTGAGGAAGCGAAGAATAGACAGCGGCTTGATGACAAGTGGGAGGTCATTTCGGGTGATATTATCGGACGTGCCATTGAGGGTACGCCTATCGTTATCTGCGGTACACGATATTCTCTGTACGACCCTATCGGTCACTTGCAGGAGGAAATGCGGAAGCAGGGCAAGCGGTGCAAGATTATTGAAACCCCGGCTCTTGACCCCGTGACGGATGAGAGTAACGATGGTTATATCTTGCTGATGGATTTCTCAAAATACTATGACAACATTCGACATGACAAACTCATGGAGTTGTTTGAAAAGTACGTTGATGACGATACAGCACTCTGGTTCCTGGAAAAGATTGTAAACAATGAGAAGGTGGATGTGTCCTACATGAGTGATGAAGAATATGAGTCCGCTATGGACGATGTATTCAACTCACTGGAACACGAAAAGGTTGATAAGAGCCTGCTGACCGGGAAGAAGTTCTTGCGAAAACACTTGAACATATGATTTGTTTGATCATCGCAACATAAATGATTTGATTCCGGAGATTATTTATTATTACTTATTTCAGGGACTTAGTCTTACTGCCATCGAGTATAAGTTATTTAAGACAAATGACTATCATGGCTGGCTAAGTAAAACCTTTTTAAATTACTATGGCATAGATACTGAAAAAGAGAATAAGGGAATCTATGCGGATAGAAGCGTTCCCGATGTAGTGGACGAACTTTATAAAAGTTCCAATATTGCACATGTAAGGGTGGCAAAACTACTAAAGGAGAAGTATTTGTAATCCTACGGCTAATTGAAGATATTGGGTGGGAAGTTATATGCCAAACTATTTAGAATATCAAAAGTCTATTTCAAAAGAATTACTATCTATCAAAGACCGACTACGGAACTTTATTGATGACCACCACTGGCCAGAAGACGGAAGATATAAGGAAATAATTTTGACTGATATACTTCGAAAGCATCTGCCTAAGAGCGTATCTGTAGGTACGGGATTCGTAATGGGAGAACAAGGACTTTCAACTCAGGTCGATATTATTATATATCGGAATGATTTCCCCGTAATGTTTCGACAATCTGATTTTGTCATTGTTGTTCCAGAAGCAGTCCTCGGGATAATAGAGGTAAAATCTCGCATTACAGGGGCAACACAGTTGACTCAAGTTGTAGATAAACTTTCAGTTGCCGCAGAAATCGTTTGCAAACCTATTTTTTCGGGCATCTTTTCGTTCGAGGGGTATGATGGGATATTAAACCGTAATGTAAATCAACAAGTGCGCTCTACGCTAATTAGAAGTAATGGAAAAGCAAACCATCTATGTATAGGTGAGAATTGCTTTATAAAATACTGGCCCGAGTATGCTCCTACACGAGAGAACACAAGGTCACGTTATAGCTTTTATAAAATAGATGATTTGGCATTCGGTTATTTCATATCAAACCTGGTTGAAGACGTGTATATAGCAACAGTGGGTACAAATCTGCCAGAGACCTTGACATCTATGTTCTATCCAATTGAAAACACCAAAGAGGCCTACAAATTAACTGAAGTTTCAATGGAAATGTAGATTTCTATTTACCTGTTACCCGTTGGTTGGGGTTTTGTTAATATGCGAGAGCAAGTCACCAGTAAAGCAACCCGCAATCTCATCCTCGCATCTCAAAAGTAAATATCTTGGAAACCCGGTAAAATCAAGGGTTTCGGCTCCATGGGGGTATAGCTCAGCTGGGAGCCCGCACCACGGGTACCCTACATCCCCAATAGCGACTGAAACGCAATACTTCAGTCGCTATTTTTCTTAAAAATTTCAGTAGCTATTCCTGCTGACTTGTGGTATATGTTTGTGCTGCAAGGAGGCGAGCACATGAACAAACTGCTGAAGGACCTGTATGACTGCTTCTACACCCCACCGGAGCTGGCGGCGACGAAGCGGGAGATCGAGGAATGCCACCGCGCGCTTATTGAGGCGCTGGGCAAGCCGGAGCGCCGATTGGTGCTGAAGATCATCGATGCCAAGGACCATATTTCGGAGGACACTTCGCTCGACAGCTTCATCTCTGGATTTCGGCTGGCGTGGCGGCTGTCCGCAGAATTGAATCACTATGACGATGAGCGTCCGGCGCGCTGCCAAGCGGCAGAGAAACCGGGCGCTCGTTTTACGCTCAAAAAGGAGGATGATGAACAATGAAGAAGCGCATCGGGGCAACTGTGATCACCGCTTGCTTGGCCCTGTGCGCCGCTGTGTGGCCGCAGCCAGACACAAGAGAGGAACGACCCACCCCAATACCAACGCACGCCGCAGCTGCCCCGAAAGCGGATGTTGTGACAACGGCAGAAAAGAAAAATACGGAAACGCCGCGGGCAGAGCCGGACGAGGAGCTTGGCGCCGTTCCTGTCCCCGCACCGGCGGAGCCGACGCCTGCGGTCGAAACGCCGCAGCCGACCATAGAACTGCAGCCCGGCGATGAGGTCTATATTCCGGGCTTTGGCTGGGTGCCATACGAGGGGCCGAATCACCGCGAGTATGCCGCGGATATGTACGAAAATGGCAACAAAATCGGGAGCATGGGCTGAAATTTGCAGAAAACATTCAAAATAGGGTCAAGTCGCTATTGACAATCAAGCTTTCTATGCTATTCTATAATGATTTAACCTCGAGGTTGAATGGGTGGCATGGGCGAGAAGGAGAGTATGCATGGCGTATGAGTTTGTTTGCGAATCCGAGGCAAAGCGCTATCGTTCGGATTGCTCGGATGTCCTGAAAGAAACCTGCGAGCTGCTGAAGGAGAAGGGTATTTCTGCACAGTTTTCTCTTATTGGGAGCGGCGCAAGAAATATGATCACGAGAAACGGGGATGGTCCATATGACCTTGACTACAATCTTTTGATCATGAGGGCAGAAGAAAGATATTGGAATGACCTGCGGTTGCTGAAGGAAACGGTAAGAAATCTTGACCGTACAATGATTCAGATTGAAGTCCTCAGACATAGGCATGGAGATGGGTATAGTGACCCGCGTCATGTAATCGAGCTGTTGAATGAGTATGTTGATATAAGACAGGGCCAATTGATTCCGGCAGAATTACCAGAGTCATTTGCTGAAAAGTATTCCAGAGAAACAATAGATGCATACCTAAAAAACGATGATGGTTTATCATTAGAAACTCGTACCGCAATTAGCGAAGCGTTGGTTAGGATTGGTATTGATTTGGAATATCGGCGTTACTTGCAGACCTTTGACAAAGAAACAGATTATTTTGCGGTAGTTTTGGACAGAGATTGCGGAAATCATAGCAGAGCACTGATGGAAGAGTGCCACAGACTTTGCGAAGAAAATGGATATGGGTATTTTGTGACAAACCCGTGCTTTGAGTTTTGGCTGCTATTGCATCTGTGCGATGTGAAAGAGGAATACTCTCAGGAGCAACTCGATGCGTTTAGGGCAAATCCGAGAATCTCAAATCATCATACTGTCGTAAGCAAAGAGGTGTCAATACGAGCACGTCATGGTAAGCATATTGGATCAACACAATTTGAAAAATATTACTTTCCTCACATTCCTGATGCACTTGCGCATGCAGGGCAGTTTAAAACATCCTATCCTGATTTACTTGATTATCTCGGATCGAACCTTCCTCAATTGTTTTCTGTTTTAGAAATTAAATAGAAACTTTTCTACGAGCAAACATACATTGGGACACAATGTGAGAGCTACCGATATTGGAGACAGGCGAGGTACAAAATGAAATTTAAAGAAAGTACATTAAAACTATATGCTGCCCCCTTAAGCAGTACGGAAGATGCAAAATGTAAGCGAGCTATCGAGGCAATTCGCGATGCGCTCAAAGATTTAGGATATACTGATGACCAAAAAGACATTGGGCTTTTGGAAAGTGACACATTATCGTATTCTATTGCAATGCGCAATAGATATTCGACAGATAAAATAACCATATTTATTCAAGGCTCATATGCAAATAACACCTGTGTTCGTAATGAAAGTGATGTTGACATTGCTGTTGTTCGAGATGATATCTTTGAGTATGCGTTTGGCGAAAAATTTGCTGGTTCATCAACCGATCAAAAAAACGCTGCGGTTGCCCTTAAAAATGCAGTAGAACGTGTGCTTCGAACTCATTTCCCTTATCAAGTTCACAGAGGAAATAAATCTATAAAAGTGGATGGCAATACATACCGAAAGAATGCAGACACTGTTCCCAGCGTGGCAGTGCATTACTATTACAGATCGCACCTTAAAGACTATTCGACTTTTTGGGATGGAATTGTGATATACGCAGATGATGGCCAAATTATCAGAAACTTTCCTAAACAGCATATTGCAAACGGGAAGGCAAAGAACAATCAAACAAAATATTACTATAAAAGGATGGTTCGCATCATTAAAAAATGCGCTATTTAATGAGCGATTTAGGATATGCATGCGCTAATAATGTTTCATCATTTGGACTTGAGTCACTACTTTGGAATTTGCCCGATTCCTGCTTTACAAAGTGGACAAATTATGGGTTTGCTTTTGAAGAAATTGTGGATTATCTATATAAGAACAAGTATATGCTCTCTGTTTATAAGGAAGCAAACGGAATCAAACAACTCTGTCCAACTCAAAGAGATGTCGATTCGTATGTTGCATTCGTTGACCAGCTTAAATCTTTTTTCGAGTATGATTACTCATCATGAGGACTTGTTATGAAAGATGGTGTTGAGAAATTTATTAAAAGCACTGTATGGGTAGCAATTATATTTTTTGGCTTGCGATGTGGTGTTTCGTGGAAAAGCATAGTAGAAAATATCTCTATATATGATCTTTTTGGATATGCTGGTGAAGCTGTCGGATTAGCGACTGTTATCATGGCCGCTTATGAGCGATGGTTGTGGCGTATTAATCCATTTGAAACCACACCTGCATTAAAGAAGATCTATACTGGAAAAATTGTATCTTCATATGATAATATTGAACGGCCTATAGAATTGTATATTAAGCAGAGTCTATTGCCCGTGCAAATTACAATGGTCTCGGCTGAAAGTCGGAGTAACTCACTTTCAGCTTCAGTGACCGGAATAAACGGTGAAAATAGTCTTATCTATCTTTATTTGAACACCCCTCAAAGCAAATACCGTGATAGGAGTGAGGTTCATTATGGAACGGCGGTGCTTACCATCATAGATGGTACCATGCTTAAGGGCAGGTATTATACGGATAGAAAAACAAATGGGGACATAGAACTTATTGTTAAAGAATAGCTTACTCACCCCCTGCGCCGCAATAGACAAAGAATAAGAAAAATCCCTCTGAAATCGTTGATTTCAGAGGGATTTTGGTCCGAGTGGGGCGACTCGAACGCCCGGTCTCTTGAACCCAAATCAAGCGCGATACCAACTTCGCTACACCCGGATATTCACTTTCCTGCCATGATACCACGGCGAGGGGTAAAAATAAAGTTTTTTCTGTCTGTGGTCATTTATGTGGTCAAAGCCGCTTTTGTGCCGCTTTCGGCAATCGGGGAAAATCCAGCAAACGCAGGCGTCAAAAGGCTTTGCGGCGTTTCGACTTGCCCCGCCCCGGATACCGCCACGGCACTCCCAAACCAAGCGCGCTACCATCTGCGCTACACCTCGGTGTTCCGTTTTAAAAGCGGGCGTGTCCCATAAAACTTATTATAACCCAGAGGGGGAGAAAATGTCAAGTGTCGGCGCGTGCAAAAACGCGTTGACAAACCCGGCGCGGAGAAAAATCGCGCTGCTGGAAAAATTGGTGTGAAAAAGGAACTCTCTGCATCATCGCGGGGAGTTCCTTTTCGTCAATACACTTTATCCACGCCGTAAACGGCTTCGTCATGCGTGTAGCCTTCATATTCCAGCTGCTCAATCAGGCCGCTGCGCGAAAAAGCCATATAGTCAAGGTATTTCTGCGCAGCTTTTGCGGCCTGCTCGTACCAATCGGCGCCGCAGTTGTCGGCGGCGTAGACCGCTTCGGCATGGGTATAGTTTTCATATTCCAGCTGCTCAATGAGCCCGGTGTAGGAAAACGGCGTGTAATCGAGGTATTCACCGGCGCGCTTTAGGGCGTTCTTTTCACCCGTGGTGACGTAAGCGGGTTTTTGCGCGGAGGTGTCCGGGGCCGCGTTGCTTTCGGACGATTCGGACGAACTGGTCAGCGGTGTCTTGTTCGCCTGTATGTAGTCGCTTTCGCTGTCAAGGCGCACGAAGATAAGCGAAATGTCGTCGATGGCTGACGCCCCGGAAAGATCAAACCGAATGGTGCTTTCGTCCAGCACAGTGACGACATATGCGGGTTTGTCTGCCTTTGTCATCGGCTTTTCGGATGCGCCGTTTTCGTCCACGCTCAGCCAAGTGACTTCTTCGGTTTGCAGGTGGTAAATATTTTCGCTGTACAGCTCGTAGGTGCCTGTATAAATGAACATGTTGTAGTAGCTGAAAGTGTTGCCCTCGCTGAACGTAAGCGCTGTGCCGCTGTACATACTGGAAAGAGATTCGTTATCGCTGAGGTCGATAACAGTGTTTCGGTAAACAGCTCCCTGCGGCGTCCACGAGCCGCTGAGCATATCGGCAGGTTCTTCGGCGGGAACCTCAGCGGGCTCAACCATCGCAGAAGCTTCACCGGAAGACACCGCTTCCGGCTTAGAAGCACAGCCGGCAAAGGCGCAAAGCAAAACGGCAAGTGCCAAAAACAGCGCAATGATTTTTCGCAGCATAAAAACTCCTTTTAGTTAAACCAATTTCCGTATTCTCCCTTAAACCCTGAACAAGTTTTGCAAGGGGTTCCCGCTATTAACAGGGTCACTTTGCCGTTTATGATATTAAAACCAAACATCCGATCACGGATGATGTCTGTATTATTTGTTGTAGCAGATATACCATCGCTTGTAATTTTGTATGTACCGCTATATGGGCCATAATAGAAATATTCATCTGAGCTCCAGAAAGATTCGGCAGCATATTCATAAGTCAATTTACCATTATTAAAGTAATAAATTTCTTCACTGTCTTTATTAATGAATGAACTTTTTCCTTTCAAGCTCCAGTACCCTTGCAAACCGGCATCAACTTCATCCGGGGTGAAATAATCACCTTCGCCCAATTTCAGTTTTCCATCTTTGACAGAGTAGGGTATAACGCGATAGACAGAGCCTTTGTTTTTGATGGTGATTTCTTTGTCATCCAATGTATAAGCATAGAAGTTGTTTGAGCCGTCGTGACGACCGTTTCCGTCGAATGTAATGGTCGTGATTGTTGCAGTTTCATAACTGAACAGCAAACGGGTCACAATATGATCGGAACCACCGTTAAAGAACCAAGCGCCTTCGTTTAGAAGATCGATTACATCTCCGTATGTTTTGTAGAGAATTTTAGATGTAGCCGTGTCAATTCTGTCCTGTGCATCCTTATAATCGGCGATGGTTTCATAGATAGCCAGTGCATCTTCATAGTTTTTATCTTTGAAAAGCGCATCTGCTTTTTGATAATCACATTCTTTTACTTGGTCTGCGCTGTTTTCGTAACTGCCAAGAGCACTAAAAATTGCTTTTGCCGCATCATAATCATCATCTGCAAGCAATTTTTCTGCCTTTTTATAATCGCAGAATTTCACTTTGTCCGCGCTGTCGCCGTAATCACCAAGCGCGGAGAAGAGCTCTTTGGCGGCGTCATAGTCGCTGTTTTGCAGCAAGGCGGAGGCCTCCTGATACTTGCATTCGTTTGCCTTGTCTGCGCTGTCCTCATAATTGCCGAGCTTTGAGAAAATCTCCCCGGCTTCTGCGTAGTTTCCCTGCTCATAAAGCTCGGTTGCTTTTTTGTACTGGCTTCCGCTGCACCCGGCCAAGATTAAACATAAAATAACGGCCGAGAGCAGCACGATAAATCTTTTCATGATGCGTTCCTTCTCCTCAAATATAGTTTTGAAAATGTCGTTTTATGTAAATTCAACCTTTTCAAAGCTATAATAACATTTCAAAGAGTGCGTGTCAATCTATTTTAACATTTTCAAAACGCATGTGTGGAAATCTTTTTGTTCTATTCTATACGGGAAAGGAGTTGTCCGTATGGATATAGAATTTATTCGTGAACGCATCACGCAGTTGCGGCTGCAAAAGGGTGTTTCGGAGTACAAAATGAGTTACGATCTGGGGCACAGCCGCGGGTATATCAACAATATTTCTTCCGGCAAAACGCTGCCATCTATGACGGAGTTTTTGGCGATTTGCGAGTATTTCGGCATTACGCCGATCGAGTTTTTTAACGCTGGGGCGCTAAACCCGCGCGTAAACCGCGAGCTTTTGGACGCACTGGAGCAATTAAGCGAAGAAGATCTCGCTTTGACCTTGATGAACGTAAAAAGATTACTGAAAAAATAGGGCGGTCATGGTTTAAGCTTCACCACAACCACCCCGCCGCGCTGTTCTGCGGTGCAAAAGCCGCTTTGCGCTAAGACCTCGTTTATCGGCACAAAGCCGTTTGAAATCGGCGTGCCGCACGGAATGCGGTGCGTTTTTCCGCCGAGCACAATGTGCAGCGTGTCTTCGAGCAGCTCGCACCCGCCGCCGAGCAGGGTGAGGAGCGGCAAAAGTCGCACGCAGCCGTTTTGCAGCACAGGTTCGTCAAACAGCATCGGGACGCCGCCGATCTCGGCCTTGAACGGGTTGTTCGCGAACAGCAAAATGGTCTTAGCTTGCAGGCGGTTTTCGAGGGCCTGCACATTTTGAAACAGCGCGGGGCTTTGCGCTGCTTCGTCCCAGCGGTGCAGTTCGCGAAAGTGAAGATCATCTGGCGGCGTAAACGTGTTCGGCGTCGTTTTGCGGTGCAAGCCGAATGTGAAATCGACCTGGTGCCATGTGCCGTTCGGCGCCCATACCGCGTTCCACGCGTGCGGGCCCCAATCTGTACCGGAGTAGCCTTCGCCGCAAACGTATCGCGCCAAAATGCCAAGGTGCGGCAAAATCACCATGGAAAGCGCGGCGATTGCCTGGCACACGCCCTGCCGCGTCTGCAAGAGCCCCACAGCGGCGTGGTCACGCGTAGCACCGGTCTTTTTGTAGACGAAAAAGCGTTTCAGCCAGCTTTGATAAGCCGCAATCACCTGAAAGAAGTCGGTGTTTTCCGGCAGGCTGCGCTTTATGCTCTCTGCAATATCCGCCGCAACGCACCGCAGGTCGTTCACCTCTTTGCCGGTGCTCATATACCGCGCGTTGACCGTCACGGTCAGCGTTCGCTTTGCAAAGTCGTGCACGTAGCGCGTGTTTGTTTTCAGCATTTGCGCACACGGAAACGATGAAAGCGTCATGCAGCTTTTCATGGCTTTTTTGGCGCTTTCCATGGGCTCTGCGCCAAAAAGCGAAGCAGAGCAGTTCAGTGAAAAATCACGCAGAAGCGCGTTTTCCGCCATCATCATGGCAGAAAGAAAGCCGTCTGCGGATTTTGGAAAGAATTTCATGCGTCTCCCTCCGTTTTCAGCATGTCAAGGCGGTCTAAAAGGTCAAGCTTTGCGGTGATGTGCTTTTTGAGCGCGCGGAGCGATAAAATCTCTCCTGTCAGCCAAACGCCTTTCAGCGTCTCTTCGCGGCTTTCGAGCGCCCAGCGGATGAACTCCGCCGTGTCAATCCCCATAGGCTCAAAATTCAGTGCGCCCGGGGAGAGAAACAGCATCTCGCCGCGCTTTGCAACCGCAGTATCGATGCGGGAGACGGCGAAAAGGCCGCCGTCTGCAAGGTCACCGAGGAAAAGCAACTCAGAAAACGGCTTGTTGTCTTTTGTGTTGCGGGCGAAAAGCTGCCCGCCGCCGTAAAGGTGCAGCAGGCCGCCTGCACAGGAGACCGTTTCGCAGTGGCGAACAAGGACGCCGAGCATGGAATCCGGCAGAATGCGAAACGCTTCTGCGGCGTTATGGCCCGCGCCGTATTCCGCCGCCGAAACGGTAAGAAATGCGCGGCTTTCTCTTAAAAGGTCTGTGAAAATCTTAGTGTTCGGGGTCATAGTTTTCTCCTTATATCACGCGCACGCGCACTTTTGCGCCGTCGGGCAGGCCGCGCATCTGCCAGCCCATGTAAGAGCCTGCGCCGCGGTTATCCGTGCCCGCAACGTACATCACGTGCGCACCTGCGCCGCCCTCTTTAAAGCACGCGCAGGGGTATTCGTCGCGATCCCAGATGCGGCTCGCCTTGATCGGCGCAAGGGAGGCCTTTCTGCGCTCTGCCGCGCCGCCGCGGTCCAGTGTCAGTATATCCGGAAAGCCGATGTCCTGCGCCACGCGGATGTGCTCGGCAGTTTCGGGGTACAGTGCGCTGTCCACAATACAGACGAAAACGGGCGCGTCACCGTGGTTTGGAACCGTTATGCTGCCGGGGTCGGGCGAAAGTGCAATGCGGTTCAGCTTTTTCAGATAAACGCCGCAGCGGTGCAGAGCATCGCTTACGTGCGTTTCGGATTGACGGCTTTCCTGTGCCCATGCGGCGGAAAGCGCACCGCCGGCTAAAATGCAGCGCTCGTTTAGGGCCTCCAAGGCGTCCAGCTTGGCGCGCAGGCGGGCGGCCTCCGGGTTTTCTGCCGTATTGCCGGTTTCTTCGTCCGTATAGGAAGTAGCTTCTGCGTCTGCAAGCGCACGGCGGCACTGCTCGGTTTCCAGCGCCACGCGTGCCAACACGGAGCCCAGCGCGAACGAAACGCGGGCGGTCACATCGGCGCGGTCGCGGTCAAAGGCCGCAAGCGTATTCATGGCGCTGTCCACCGCACAGAGCAATACGTTTACGTCACTCATATCACAAAGCGCGCAGCTTTGCGGCCAGCACGGAAATATACTGCACCGCGTCGTTCAGCGCAAGCAGCTGTGCGCGGGCTTCACCGGCGTACAGCTCTACGCGCTCGTGCAGGAGGTCGTACTGCGGGTCGTGCCAGTTTGTTTCCTGTGCCGCGCAGCTCACCGTAAGCGCATTATAAAGCGATTCCAGCTCCGCGCTGCGTGCCGCAAGCTCCATGCCGAATTTTTCAAGGGAATCAATGTCGTGTACCACAACGCTTCCGTTTGCCATAACGATGCCTTCTTTCAAGAATAAATGTCGGTGTCTATGTGTGCAAGTTCGTGCTCTGTGCCGAAGATGAACGCGTAAATGTCCTGCTCGGTCTCCTGCATACGGCGGCAGAGCTGCCAAAGCGGCAAAAGACAGTCTCTTTCAATTTCCGCGTATTTGCGGTCGTCCCAGTCGTCCTTTATGCGCTCAAGCTGCCGCAGGTAAGCCGTGAGCGCGTCCGTGTCCGTCATGCTTCACCCGCCGGGCGAATGGAGCGGCTGATGTACAGCGGGTACGGGAAGATCTTCGCGTTTTCACCGCCAATCTCCGGGCGGTTTGTGTTGCAGACGAGCGTGTACGGCGTATAGTCGTTCAAAACGCGCGGGGTATAGGCTTCGCTTTCAAGGTTCAAAAGGTCAAGCGCGAATTTCACGCCGACCAGCGTCACAAAGCCGATGTCCGTAGAGGTGCCTGGCTCAAAATGGAGGCGTTCACGGGCCTCTGCTTCGCCAAAATAATCGCCGTGCGTGTCGCGCGCCGGGGCGTCCTTTAAAAGCGCGGAGAAGGTCTCGCCGTAGGTCTTCATGCCGCGGTTTGGGATATGGTAGAACACCTCGCCCGCGTGGGCGCGCGCCCAGCAGCCTACGGCAATAAACGGCACGCCGAGTGTGTTGGAGAGCGCATTTGCAAGCGCATTCGCGCTTCTGTCATCTGCCGTCGCAAAGACAATGCCGTTCTTGCCGAGATTTTCAAAGAGAGAAAGCGGCACGTTTTCCAGCTTGCCGCGGAAAGCCGTCACTTCGGCTGCGGGGTCAATGTTCAGAATATCCTCGCGCAGAAGGTCAGCCTTAAAGCGGCCGAGGTCGCGCATACCGTGCGTGTGGCGGCAGATGTTGTGCGGCTTTAAAATGTCGTCGTCGATGAGCAGAAATCTGCCCACACCGGCGCGGGCCAGTTCCAAAGCGGCGCGTGCACCCACAGAGCCGCAGCCGATGATGACGGCGAACTTTTTCAGCATCTCGGCAGATTCAAACAGGCCCGTGTTGCGACTGAAAAGGTCGTGGATGAGCGTAAAGCTGTCCACCGTCAGCGTGCTTTTCGCTTCGTCACAACGGTTGAAAAGCCAGCCGCCGTCCTTATAGGTGCCAAAGTAATCGTAACCCGTCAGCACCACGTTTTCACTCAAAAGTGCTGTGTATGCAGTACCCGATACGATCAAACCGCGGGTGGTGTGGCCGGGATTTTTGAACGTATCGGCATAGGTCTCATCGGTAGTCAAAAGGTAGTAGTAGCCGGTGTCTGCGCTGCCCGCGCCGGTCACTTCACCCACATAATCATTGCCGGGCAAAGCCGTGTCGGAAAGTCCCAGTACGCCCACGTGCTCCTTTGCCGTATCCGTCTGCTCCTCGCGCAGGCTCTCGCCGAGCTGCACGGTGCCGTACGTGCGCGGGTCAAACGCGTTTAGCAAACGAAACGCCTCGTCAAAGTCGCCGGACTGTAAGTCAACGTCCTCTTTTTCCGTATTTTCCGGCAGGCGCTCGAAAAGTGCGTTTAAAAGTGACACGGTTCTGTCATGTTCGGATAGATCAGCCGGAATTTGTCTGATAAGCTCACGGCGTGTGATGATGATTTTTTCCACAGTTAAGCCTCCTCGGGGTCAAAAATTTCAGCTTGCAGGCGGTCTTTGTTCTTTAAAAGCGCTTCGGGTGTTGTCAGCTCCAAAAAGCCGGTACCCGCAAAGTATTTGTCGCCGACCATGACCGGCACGGTGCGATATTCGCCGTTTTTACTGAGGTAATAGCATGTCAGGCGCGCAGTGGGGTCGAGATTGACGAGCATCGAAACCGCACCGTTTCCGATGACCTCGGCAAAGCTGTGATTTGTGCGGTCGTCGTCGCTTGAAAACGTGTCGAGCGAGCCGGGGTGGCGGTGCCAAAGTCCCAAAAGGCACAGCCCGTGCCGATATAAGCGCGAAAGCACCGGGTAAATGTGGTTGTGGTAGTTATTGTCCATCTCGTGGTGGGCGCGCGTGTGCAGCGTGTAAACGCCGGGGTCACTCGCTTCCGCCACATACCACACGCCATTTTTCACATTGCCGAAGAAAATGCCGCCCGTCTCCAACGGGTCGCGGGAATACACCTCGCTCAGAACAGAGAGATACGCGCGGTTTGAAAGCACTACGCCGCGGCAGTCGGCAGCTTTGTCGGATTCAAACGGGTGGTCGGCGCGCTTTAACGCCTTACGCTGCGCCTTCAAAAGCTTTTTGCGCTTCTTGTTTTTCTTGCCGGAAAGCACCGGCGGGGTCGAAAAGAGTTTCATAAAAAAGCCTCCGTTAAATCTTCCCATGCGCCTGAAAATCCTTCCATGCTTCCGGCTTGCGGATGGCAAGCTCAAACACCATCAGCCAGCGGTAGGCAAAGCGGAAGGAGGTCACGGCGCTCGTGGTGCAGGTGTCCTCCGCATGTACGTCCGCCACGTCGCTGGAGCAAATATAGCGCTCGCCGCGGTTGTCCGTCAGCGTGTGCGGGATGAGCTTTTTGCCGTCCGCGTCCAGCGGAATGTGCGGCAGCATGTTGACGATTTTCTGCAATTCGCCGAGCGTCGGCGAAACAAGATACGGCTTCACGGAGGAAGAATAGCGCACCTTCGGGTGGTCGGGGTCGTAGACAAGCTTCATTGTGTATGTCATGGTGTTAAAGCCGCGGCCGAGGTTCGGGCGGGTCTTCACAAGCCAGTACATGCGGCCGTCCGACATAAAATGCGGCTGCATGTTCGGGTCGTTGAATTCCTTACGCATGGCGGCGATCTCCGCGTTATAAAGCGCCTTGTTGGTTTTGTACCACTGCTGCTGCACGGGCGCGGAAACGATCGTCTTCGGAATAATGGATTTCTTGCCGTCGGTCTTCTCCGGCGTTTCTGCCTTTTCCTCGTGCTGTTCTTCCGGAAGCGGCTCAGGCTCCTTGTGCAGCTGCTCGATAAGGTCGCCTACGGTGTCCTTTTCGGGCGCGGAGACCACCGTGTGCGGAATGATCTCCTTTTTCGTCTTCACCGGCGCTTTCGGCTCGCTGCCCGGCGCGGGCTTTGCGCGCTTTTTCGGGGCAGAGGCGGGGCTCAGCGTGCCGTCTGGGTTCATCTGCAGGTCTTCGCCGCTTGTCAGCAGGTCATAAACGCGGTCAAGCTCGCTTTTCGCAGCGGAAACGACCGTCTTCGGAATGATGGATTTTTTGCCCTCGGTCTTTTCCGGCTGTTCTGTTTTTTCCTCGGGCTTCTCTTCCGGGATCGCCTCAGGTTCCTTGTGCAGTTGCTCGATGAGGTCGCCCACGGTGTCCTTTTCGGGCGCAGAGACCACCGTCTTCGGGATAATAGATTTCTTGCCGCTGTCTTTCATTTCCGGCTTCGGTTCTGCCGTGCCGGGGATCTCGCTCTCGCGGCGGATCTGGTTCACAAGGTCGCCTACGGTGTCTTCGGGTGCGGAAAAATACACGTGCGGGATAAAAGTTTTCATAAAAAAAGCTCCTTCAAAGTTCGTTTAGGCTTGCCGTTTTCGGCTTCCACCTGATCTACGAACCGTGAGGAGCGTTTTTTGTAGTCAAAATTAAATTTTCAAGTTTTTTAAAGTGCCTTCAAATATGCCGCCATGTCAAAGTCCTCCAATTTCGAGTCCTTTCGCAGATACAGCGGGTGGTGCGGGTGTCCCTTTTTAGAGGGCTTGCCTGCCTGATACCACTTTGCATGGAATGCGTCGCCGATGGCCGTCATGTCCGCAAGGCAGGTTTTGAGATAATCGCGCTTTTCCACAATCGTGCCCCATGCCGCCCAAATGCCGGGCTCTTCGCCGCTGCGCGAAAGCACCCAGCGAAACGCGTTCATGTTTTCCTCGTGCAGCGCACGGTTAAACGCCTTATCCATGTGGTCGGGGTTCGTCGCACGCTGCGCGTAGACGTTGAACATGATAAACGAGTCAAACCCGTTAAAAAGCGCAATGCGCTCTACGGATTTCAGTGTGTTGTCGAGGTTATCCGGCTCCGCCGTCGAGGGGTTGATGCCGATGGTAATGAGCGGCTTTTTGCCGGAGGTACCCAGTATGTAACGGTATTCGGAGTAAAAATCCGGGATATAAAGCCATTTTTCGCGGTCGTAAACGGCGCTTTCTTCGCGGTGCTTCTGCGCTTCTTCAAATGTCAGAATTTCGGTGTGCTGCGTGTCGCTTTTCGGAATGTGCATGTCGGTCTCCTTTTGTCCCAAATTGTCGTCTTTTAAAAGATTATACCGCGTTTTATGCCGCCTGCAAAGCTGTTTTTTCGCTTTTCTTTTCGCAGTATAAAAGATAAAGCCCGCAAAGCAGAGAAAGCACCTCCGCCGTCGGCACGGCAAGCCACAAGCCTGTCAGCCCGAATATATTTGCAAGCACCACCGCACACGGCACAACTAAGATCACGCCGCGCAAAAGAGATAAAACAGCCGCGTCCCGGCTGCGCTCCGCCGCCGCAAACCGCGCGATAAGCAGCAGATTCACGCCGCTCACAAGATAGTTTAAGAAGTACAGCATCAGGCCCGGCACGGCAAGCGCCGTCAGCTCCGCGCTGCCCTTGCTGAATACCGCCGTCACCTGCTGCGGGAAGAGCAAAGCGCCCACGGTAAACAGCGCGCCCAGTAAAACCGCCGTCACAACGCCGCGCCGCGTCTGCTTTGTAAGCGTTCTGCGGTCATGCTCCGCAAACGCAATGCTGATCAGCGGCTGAACGCCTTGCGCCGCGCCGGTCAACACCGCCGTTGCCACAAGCGCCACGTTTGCAATGATGCCGTAAGCCGCAACACCCGTGC
>ENA-OZHC01000098-OZHC01000098.1-human-gut-metagenome-genome-assembly--contig:-NODE-98-length-33369-cov-5.692141_pt1 | contig 33369 bp, 36 predicted proteins | sample MGYA00244043_ERZ653680 | MGnify/ENA primary metagenome ERZ653680 (study PRJEB26926, sample SAMN06165323) | human gut metagenome | biome: ENVO:00009003; feature: ENVO:2100002; material: ENVO:00002003...
GCACTATATAATGCACAAATAAAGATTTCAGAATATAATTTTGTTCAAGGTAAAATAACAATTACAGAATTAGCGGTGGAACGTGCACGACGCTCTGGTGCGGTAACCATCTATGAGCAAGCACGTGTTGCCCTGCACAATTCTATTATTTTACTTGAAATGCTTACAAATGTAAATATTATCAAAGATAAACAATAAAAAAGAATCTATGGATATTCTACTGTTTATATCGCAATTTCTTTACCGTATCCGATATTGGCTATTATGGGGGACCCTTTTCGTTACAGGTTTAGTAATTTATTTCACCCAATTTTTACCATATAGTTATACGGTCAAAAGTAGCTTATATGCGGGTATAACGAGCTCTACATCATTGGACGGAGCTTCAGTAAACTTTTCCGTAGTTGCAGCCACATTTGACAACCTTGTCAATATTGCTAAATCTCGTGGAACACTAGAAAAGGTTTCTTTACGCCTTTTGGCTAGTGCTTATACCCATGGCGAGGAATGGAAAGATAATCAGTACATCCAGGCCAAGCATTATCGTCAGCTATTGCAAATGACTCCTAAAGAAGTTTTGAATTTAGTAGATAGAAAAGATGAGAATAAGACCTTAGCTAATTTAACAGCTTATAAGAAAGATACACATAGTAACTTTATCTATTCTGTTTTCAATCGTCCAATAGCTTTTTACAGCATGTCAGCGTTAGATCGCGTAGAACTTAAACGTGTAGGAAATAGTGACATCTTGGATATTTCTTATACCTCTGCCGATCCCGGTCTTACTCAGCAAACAGTGGCTTTTTTAATTGAAGAGTTGATAAAAGCTTATGAAATTCTCCGATTCAAATCTACAAATGATGTGATTGCTTATTTTGAGGAACAAGTGCGATTGGCAAAAATAAAACTGAATGAAGAGGAAGATAATCTGATGCATTATAATGTACAAGAACGGATTATCAATTATGATGAAGAAACAAAAGCCTTAGCCGCTACCCGCTATCAAGTAGACGATCGCATGGAAGCAGCCAAACGCTTATACGAAGGCGCTGTAGCTCTGCGAAAAATGTTGGATGATAAAATGGATGTACGTGCCCAGATCATTCGTAACAATACGAATTTATTACAAGAGTTGAATAAGGTCAGCAATTTGAATCAGAGCATCATGGAAAAAGAAATCTTCATTTCAGACCAAAGTAAGTCTAAAAGCGAAGAACTGCAAAAAGAGAGAGCAGAGCTGAAGCGAGCAGAAGATCGAATCAGTAATATTTCAGATAATCTGAATGAATTTGCTTTCACCAAAGAAGGTGTAGGCATTGAAAACATGGTCAATGAATGGCTTATAGCATTAGTCAATGAAGCCAAAGCTGAAGCCGAAATGAAAGTGTTGGAATCACGGCAACAGGATATATTTGACCAGTACAGTCACATGTCTCCCGTCGGAACTCAAGTCAACCGTAAAGAGCGCTCTATCAGCATTGCTGAAGACAACTACCGCACTCAGCTAAGTGGTCTTGCCAGTGCCAATTTGCGTTTGAAGAATATCGAGATGAGCACAAGCAATCTTCAAACGGTAGCTCCTCCCGCCTATCCTTTAACAGACAATGGACGTAACCGTATGATGTACATTCTTGCCGCCTTCTTTGGTAGCATGATCTTCATCATTCTATATTTCTTACTAATAGAAATATTGGATCATACTCTACGCGATCCTTATCGCAGTAAGCGGCTCAGTGGTCTGCCTGTTATTGCTGCTTTCAATGGCATCAGCAACCTAAAATATCGCGGTTTCCTGAAAGCATGTAATCGACTGGCGGCAGCCTATTGTTGTAATCGTTTAAACAAATATATGAAGGTAGGTGAACCGACAGTCATTAACCTGCTAAGTATCAATTCACGCGAAGGAAAGTCTTTTCTCGCCAAGTACTTTAGCCGCCACTGGGAATCAGAAGGACTCCGTGTGCGTATGGTTACCTATGACTATGACTTTGAAAGCGGTTCCAAACAATATGTACAGGCACAACAATTAAGCGATTTCTGGACCCCTAATGAAGCAGAGCAGACACCTGACATTATACTCGTAGAATACCCACCGATAAAGGATAACAGCGTTCCTTTATCAGTACTTCAAAAAGCAGATGTTAATTTATTGGTAGCCAACGCTTGCAGATTATGGCGAGAAAGCGATAGCACGACATTGGCCCCTTTCAAAGAAGCACTGATAGATACTCCTTTCATGCTTTATCTAAACAACGCCGACCGCGATGTGGTAGAATCGTTCACAGGCGAATTACCACCTAAAATGCCGGTTCACTCGTTCTTCAGTCGTTTGGCACAATTAGGTTTGACGTCTCAAAAGAATGAAGTCAAATAATACGATTATGGCATCAAACACACCATATCCAGTACGCGAAGCCCCCCCCAAGGCACTGATAAATCTATTGCTTATGGGTGGGCTGGCAGGCATTGCGTATGCTATTATAACTCAAAAGTTATTAATAGCAGCAGTTATCGTGTGCTTACCTATAGTAGTTACTGGCATAGGCTATGGATTTCAAAATCCCTATTTTGTATATTTGCTTTACGCCACTTACGCCTTTTTCTTCACAACGATCTCCCGTTATACTTTAAAAGTCAAGCTAAGCGTTGGTCTGGATATACTATTGGTTTATCTTGTTATTTCCCTTTTGGTTGTTTTTTACCTGAAAAAGACGAATTTCAGATTAAAAAGCGCAGTCAATGTCTTTACGATCAGCTATATTGCATGGATTGTATTCGTGCTATTGCAATTAACGAATCCTCTTATTGAATCAGAAGGTATTACCCATGGCATTCGCATCATGATATTAGAGACATTTGTATTGTACGCGGTTGCTTCCATTGTATCCAACTCCCCTAAAGCTTTAAGAAGCGGATTAGTACTTATCGGGGTTTTCATTATCATTGCTTTCATAAAATTAATGTACCAGAAGTACATTGGTTTCGACTCGGCCGAACGGTATTGGCTATACGTACAAGAGGCAGCAAGAACTCATATCATATCTACCGGCATACGTTACTTTTCCTACTTCACTGATGCTGGTAATTTTGGCGTGGTTATGGCTGCTGCAGGTACTGTATATATAATAATCGGTCTCAATACCCGTAATCGGATTTTGGCTGTTTTTTATATAAGCATTGCTGTAATGGGATTTATAGGCATGTTTCTCTCCGGTACACGAGGTGCTCTTATTGTACCTTTTGCCGGTCTCGCTCTATACAGTTTGATATGTAAAGACCTTAGACATTTTTCAATTACATTAATTTCCGGATTAAGCATATTTATATTTCTCGCATTTACAGACATAGGAAACAGCAATTCGTTTATAAGACGTGCTCGCACCGCATTTCGCCCGACGGAAGATGCGTCATTTAATGTGCGTGTAGAAAACAGAAAAGAGATGGCCCAATATTTAAAGGATTATCCATTTGGAGTGGGCATATCCAACGACATACCTAAGTTATGGTTACAGGCAGATGACACTTACAAAGAAGGAACGCTGCCTCCTGATTCTTTCTTTGTAGCTACCTGGATACAAACAGGGGTAGTGGGCGTGGCATTACAAATATTGATTTATGCAATAACTCTGTTAGGCTGCTGCTATATAGTCATGTTTAAAGTCCGAGATAGATACCTGAGACAAGAATTGGCGGCTTTTACAGGTACTGTATTTGGTATCCTGCTAAGTGGATATACCGGATATGCTCCGGGCATGCCACCTACAAACTTTATAATTGTAGCCATGATAGCTTTCGTAATGAACGGAGCGTATATAGATAAACAATTAATAAACATAAATAAGCAATAACTTCATATTATGAACGAAATTTTTTCCATATTCAATCCAGACTGGTGGATGGACGAAAACAATAACGCTTTACAAATAGCAGATGCAATTTTGTTTTTACTATTAAGTATACCGGTATTGTATCTTTTCATTTGCGCACTCTTTTCGTTAGGGAAATATAAGAACCCTTATCCCCCGGCCAAAGAGACGCATCGCTTCCTGATATTATTCACAGTGCTACGTAACGGCAAGGAAGTAATCCAGTCTATAAATCATTTTTTAGATACTCAACTTTATCCCAGAGACAAGTATGACATAGCCGTTGCTGCAACCCAGCTGCCTGAAGAAGACCTTGTAACCTTGCTACAGATGCCAGTCAATATAGTTGTGCCCGACAAAGAGCAATGCACCAAAGTCTATGCCATCCAGCAAGTGATGGAGCGTTACTCTCCTGCCGAATACGACATGGTCATCATTTTCAATTCAGACAACCGGATTGTACCCAACGCATTGAACTTATTCAACAATGCGTACTACTCAGGATGCGATGCCATTCAGGCACACCGCATGACGGAGAACCTGACCACCAGCATTGCCGTATTGAATGCCACCAGTGAAGAAATTAATAATAATATTTTCCGTAAAGCACATACCCGCATGGGGTTCTCTTCGGCTTTGATAGGTTCTGCAATGGCGTTTGACTTTGCAATGTTCCATGAAATTGCTCCCAAACTAAAAGGCTCAGATTTAAGCAAAGCGATGGAAACGGCTTTGTTACAGCAGAATATCTATACCGAGTACATGGAGGAAGTAGTCTGTTATAGTAAGAAAGAAGAAAGTGCCGACGGATATGAAGCTCAACGTATCGGGTGGCTTCGTTCACAATACAGCAGTACAATATTAGCCTTGAAAAGATTGCCTATTACGTTACTGAAAGGCGAATGGGATTATTCTCTCAAACTATTCCAATGGCTGATGCCTTCACGCTTCTTACTGATAGCCCTTATCATTTTATGCGCTGCCGGCATCACTCTTCTGGATTGGTCGCTCAGCTTTAAGTGGTATGTACTTTTGGCTGTCATTGCCATCACATTTATCATGGCATTGCCCGACGGAGAAGTAAACAAACGCTTCAAATATTCAGTATGGGCACTGCCAATTCTTGTATTCGCATCCATATTCAGTCACGTTACTCGTTTCTTCTTATTCAAAAAAAACAAGAAAAAAAAAACAAAAAAGACACCCACGAGAGCCCCAAAGGCTTGAGAATAGCCATTGAAGCCCAACGTATTTTTCGTCCCAACAAGCATGGAATGGACTTTGTAGCTTTGGAAACAATTCGTGAATTGCAAAAGAGGAATGACGATAACCATTATTTCGTTATCGTCGCTCCGGGCGAAGACCGCTGTTTGGAAGAGTCGGCTAACCTTTCTATCATAGAATTGAAATGTCCTACTTACCCGCTTTGGGAACAAGTAGCTCTTCCACGAGCTGTAAAACGCCTAAAAGTAGATATGTTACACTGCACCTCGAATACGGCTCCATTAAGGTGTCCTGTTCCTCTTGTGCTGACACTCCATGACATAATCTATCTGGAACCCAGACAGCATCGAAGCTCGTCCCTCTACCAGGAAATGGGATGGCACTATCGGCGTCTGGTGGTTCCTCGCATTCTAAAAAAATGTAAAAAGATTATTACAGTATCAAAATTTGAATGTAATCGCATTCGGCAAGCTCTACAGATACCTTCAGAGCGTATCACAGCTATCTATAACGGATATAGTACTCACTTTCATCAACAATCGGATATAAACATGGAGATTGTCCGGAAATATATCCCACAAAAGGATTTTCTTTTTTTTCTGGGAAATACTGATCCCAAGAAAAATGCGGCACGAACGTTAAAGGCATATAGCCTGTACTTACAACAGTCATCTGTAAAGCGCCCGTTGCTTATCGCCGACTTGAAAGAGGAATACATCGACAGCCTGTTGCAGCAAGAGGATCTGACCGATATAAAATCCCAGCTGTATTATCCCGGCTATATTGCTAACCGTGATTTGTCGACACTCTATAATGCCACCTTCGCTTTCCTCTACCCTTCGCTCCGCGAGAGTTTCGGAATTCCGATGTTGGAGGCGATGGCGTGCGGTACGCCTGTCATTACCGGAAACACGTCCGCCATGCCCGAAGTGGCAGGGCCGGGTGCCTTGGCTGTGGATCCTTACAAACCGGAAGAAATCTCTGACGCCTTGCTAAAATTAGAAAACGATTCCATCCTCTATCAAAAGCAAAAGGACTACGGTCTGCTGCGTGCACAAGAATTTTCATGGAAAAAGACAGCGAACGAGTTGGTCCGTCTGTATCAAATGTTTTAAATAATTGAGAACTATGCGAGCTTTATTTCTTGTTTTCTATGGTTTTCAAGAGTACAATGGTATCAGCAAAAAAATCAGATATCAAGTAGATGCACTCAAACAGTACGGTATGGACGTGCGTACTTGTTATTACGAAGTCCGTGAAAACGGAGAGCGGCAGTGGATGATTGACGAGAAAGTTCTGGTAAATTTAGGTAAAGGCACTTTGGCCAAAATAAAGAAAAGGGTGTCATTTGCCCCCATTATCCACTATATACGGAAAGAGCAGATATCATTTGTATATATCCGCTACTACCATAATGCCAATCCGTTCACCATACACTTTGTGAAATCCGCCAAGAAACTGGGGGTCCAGATTGTATTGGAGATTCCGACCTACCCTTACGACCAGGAGTTCACTGACCAGAAGTTGAACCTGTGTATAGACAGAATCTTCCGCCACTCCCTTTGCAGTCACCTGGATGCCGTCGTAACCTTCTCCAACGACACTGAGATATTCGGGCAACGCACCATCCGCATTTCCAACGGCATCGATTTCAATTCCATCCCATTACGAAAACAGATACGTACAATGGAAAATGAGCTGCATCTGATTGGAGTTGCAGAGATACACTTCTGGCATGGTTTCGACCGGCTAATCAAGGGGCTGAAAGAATATTACGCCCATAATCCTGGTTACAAGGTCTATTTTCACATTGTAGGCAACCTTTTCGGCGAAAGAGAGAAGCAAGAGATAGAAGATCCTATTCAAGCATACAATTTGCAGGATTACGTTTTCATGCATGGCGCAAAGCATGGAAAAGAGCTGGATGCACTTTTTGAAAAAGCGGATTTCGCCGTTGGCAGCCTGGCTCGGCATCGCAGCGGCATTTTTAATATCAAAACCTTAAAAAACCGCGAATATGCAGCCCGGGGGTTCGGATTCATCTACTCGGAGACGGATGACGACTTCGAAAAGATGCCTTATATAATAAAGGCACCGGCAAATGAAACAGCTATAGACATTCCCGGACTTATTGCATTTTGCAAGAAACAAACGATATCTCCACAAGAGATCAGAAACTCTATCCGGCATTTGTCATGGAAAGAGCAAATGAAGAAAGTGTGTGATGATATACGATTTCATTCCTAAGAACAAAAAAGATTATGGCAAATATCAAACAACAGATGCTCTCCGGAGTATTCTATACAGCAGTAGCCAAATATTCCGGTTTAGTCATTTCATTAGTCGTAATGGCCATACTTGCCCGATTGCTGTGTCCCGACGATTTTGGAACCGTTGCCATAGCTACTGTTTTCATTAATTTTTTTGCCATCTTCACCAATATAGGCATATCTTCCGCCGTTGTGCAAAATAAAGAATTGACAGATCACGACATTAACGAAATCTATATGTTCACGATATGGATAGGAATTATACTGAGCGTTCTGTTCTTCCTTTCCACCGGTTTCATAGCCGACTATTATCAGGATGAGCGCCTGCTACCTATATGTCAGCTTCTCTCCGTGAATTTGTTTTTTGCTTCCGCCGGAACTGTGCCCAACACGTTGTTCTTTAAGGATAAAGACTTTAAGTTTATTGCCTGGCGCACTTTTATCATACAAATAACAGTAGGCGCTATTGCCGTAGGTGCCGCGTTGCTGGGAGCCGGACTTTATACTCTGCTGATCCAGCCTGTGTTGTCGAGTGTTTTGATTTACTTCATTTCGCTGAAGAAATACCCGCAGAAATTTCTGTGGACATGGGGAATCAAGAGTATAAAAAAGATATGGGCGTATTCCATGTACCAATTCCTTTTTAATGTAATGAGTTATTTCATCCGTAACCTGGATAAGATGCTGATAGGAAAATATATCGGTATGGCACCACTCGGTTACTATGAAAAATCCTATCGCCTAATGTCTCTTCCCATACAAAACATCACATACGTCATCACCCCCGTGCTTCATCCCATCTTGTCCGATTACCAAAAGGAAACGGATAAATTAGCTACCATCAATGAGCGGATGGTACGTCTGCTGGCTTTCATCGGTTTCCCGTTGGGCATACTCCTTTTCTTTTGTGGACGCGAACTGATGCTTTTCGTATTTGGCTCTCAGTGGGAACCATCTATACCCGCTTTTCAGATACTTTCATTAACCGTCGGATTTCAAATAGTGATGTCCTCTTCCGGATCGTTCTTTCAAAGCACGAATGACACGCGCGGGCTTTTTATTTGCGGCATTTTCACAGCCGTTGCCACCTGTACCGGATTTCTGGTGTGCATCCTATTTTTTCGTACATTGGAAGCTTTTGCTTACAGTATGCTGATTTCGTATTTTCTATGTTTCATCCAATGCTATTGGCAACTCTATCACTATCAATTCCGCCGCAACATGCTGCATTTGTACAGACAGCTCATCTCCCCTTTAATCATCACATTGCTCATCGGGGGAGTACTGTATCCCCTCTCCCTCTGTTCATCCGATTGGAATATAGTGGTTTCCCTCTGCGTGAAAAGTCTTTTGGCACTGATTCTATGGGGAGGTTATTTACAATGGCGCAAAGAATACGATATTGTCGCTAAAGTGAGAAACATCCTCCACAAATATTAAACAGCAAGTATCACTTTCGCTCCAATCTGTGCCTTATCTTCATTTCCAGCCGTATCCAGACTGATTTCAGTTGGTAATAAAATGGGGTACGATTGGGTAAAGCACACCATTCGTCCGGGCATAAATCAGACACATCATAGTGAGAATAGTGTGGTCCAAACCATGGGGTGGGATAAAATACCTTCTTATCCGTATTTGTATTCAGCCAAGCTCCCCACCAACTAAAAGAGCTGTTGCTGATAACATTATTCGTAGCCAGACTTTGCAAATAGAAGTCTTCCAACATAGAGTTTCCTTTATCTGCAAACACAAAGTTCCGTCCTTTAAAATGCTTTTTGCACCATTTCAGATCATCGCTTATTACCATAAAAAGGGTTTCCCTTCCTATTAGCCCGACAGCTTTCCGAAAATAATTCATCGAGCAAATGCTGAAGCGATGAGGGAGCTTGCAATAATCCCCCCTGCGCACATGAATACAAGTAAAAGGCTGCTTCAAAATCTCTCCATATTTTTGAGTCAGTTTTTCTCCTATCGCTTCGGGCATAGCGTACAATTGTTGCATCAAATCATTATCAATATACTCATGAGACTGGAAATATCCGTCAATCATCAGATCCCCTCCGTCATAGGGAATTGGTTTGTACGGAAAATCACGCCAACTATACAGTGATACATCTCCCGGCACTTCATGCACAAACTCAATTTCACGGAAGATATTCTCCTTGAAAGAAGAAACATATTTCCACATAGATTCTTTGCTGACGGTGGATATAGCCTCTGTATCGGGAGCTACCACTACCTTGAAGTCCGTACCATACTTCTTCGCCAAAGAAGCACCTGCCGCTATTTGAAACAGATAATTACCAAAGCGACCGCTTAATCGAATATAAATCATTATTTAAAAACTCTACTGATAATTTCCAACACTTTCTTTTCTTGAAGGTAAAGATAGGAGTTTTAAGATAAAAAAACGACTAAAACATAAGATATTTATCTGAAGAGATGATAATAATTCTAATTAGATTTATTACTTTTGTCTGATACCAAAAACGATAAAAATGTCGAGTAACAGTTCTTCTGTCGGTACATCTCCCAAGGTTTCCGTCATTATCCCTGTATATAATACAGATGCCTACCTGTACGAGTCCTTAGACAGTATTTGCAGCCAGACGCTGAAAAGTCTAGAAATCATACTTATCAATGACGGTTCTACCGACAATAGCCAGCAAATTATTGAAGAATATGCCCGCAAGGACAGCAGAATCAGATATTCCATACAACCCAACCAGCGACAAGGCGTAGCCCGCAACAACGGACTGCTACTGGCAACCGGTGAATATATCTACTTTATGGACAGTGACGATATTCTGGATTCGGATGCACTGAGGCAATGTTATGAAAAATGCGAACAAGAAAATCTGGATTTCGTAACCTTTGATGCCGAAACCATCCAGGAAACATCAAATTCACCTGCCAGTTTCAGTTATTGTAGAAAAGGACGGATTGACAAGCGGGAGCCATGGAACGGAATGGAACTGATGCACTACGAATTGGAACACGACCTATTCTACGTCGTCCCCTGGCTATGCTTCGCCAGACACTCCTTCCTCAAAAAGCATTTCAGCGGATTTCCGGCCGGAGTGATTCATGAAGACACTATCTTCGTTGTACAAATCATGCTGAACGCCAAACGGGTAGGCTACATTCCACAACCATTCTTCAAACGTAGAATGCGGGATCATTCGACTATGACGGCCGGTTTCAGCATGCGCAATATAGAAGGATACACCACGGTATGTACACAAATACGCAGTTGGGCCCAACAGCATCCCGAATGGAGGTCCATTATCGACCTTTATTTAAGAAAAACCTTGAACTCAGTGATTTGGTTAGGACACCGGATGACCTTGCTTGAAAAGATAGAAACTTTCTGTCGCTTCCGCCGGTTGCACCTATCCCGATACGTCGGTTTCAAAAACCGGATTGTTTTTTGGCTTAAAAATTGAAATGTATGGAAGAAAGAAAGAAACGGCTGACACTGCTTTGGAGAAAACTGAATTCGCTAGAGTTCGGAAAAGACGTAGTGCTGGTGCCCTATTACCTGGGACAGGCTTTAGACTATGACGTAGAAATCTGCTGCGGCTACTCCGAAGAAGTAGCCCGGCTACTCCCTTCTATGACGAAGAAAGGATTGATATTTACCAAGCAACCGCTGGGCCACAACCCGTATCGGAGAATCCTCGTATACATAAAGTATCTTCTGCAAAACGCTTCACGCATCGACTTGTTGGTGTGCTTTCACTGGAAGCTGGAGACATACGTCAACATCCTGCTTTACAAACTTCTGAATAAGCATGGGCAGATATACATCAAACTAGACACTGGTTCCGGCCAGGAATTTAATCTAGATAAGCATTCTTTTCTTGGTAAGGCGTTGCGGAAAATGATATATACGAAATGCCTGAAGAAGATAACCGCACTATCATGCGAAACGTCGCAGGCTTATGATTTTCTGTGCTACGACAGTGATTTTAGTAAAATAATGCTCCAAAAGCTCGTATTACTCCCCAATGCTTTTGATGAAGAAGCATTCGTTGCATCCGGCGTCTCAGAACGGAAATTCCAACAAAAAGAAAATCTGATCATTACCGTAGGACGTTTGGGAACTCATCAGAAAAACACGGAGATGATTCTGGATGCATTAGGCTGTATGGAACTGAAGGAGTGGAAATTTGTCTTAATAGGCCCTGTGGAAAATCAGTTTCGTCAAGCCATAGAGGAATTCTACCAAAAATACCCGGAAAAGAAAGAGCAAGTCGTGTTTGCCGGAAAAATAGAGAGCAAGAAAGAACTGTGGGAATGGTACAACCGAGCGAAAGTCTTTGTATGCACTTCACGCTGGGAAAGCTACGGCATTGTGCTGAATGAAGCGAAACGTTTCAGGAACTACATGGTGAGCACAGACGTAGGTGGTGCAAGAGACTTAATTGAACAAGAAAAATATGGATCTTTCGTAAAACAAGAAGATGGCATAGACTTGAGCCGCATCCTTTCATTAATTGTAAATGACAGGATTAATATTGACGTATATCAAGATTTCGACATACGGCGACTATCCTATCAAAGAGAAATCAGAATATTACTGAGACATCTTTAAAAAGAGAAAAATTACTACTTTATCAGATTAGATTCCTCATCCTTATACTCCTCGGCTGATGTAAACACATGTTTTATTTTCTTGAATGCCTGCAACACCCGGCTCTGGAAACTTCCAAACAAAGAGCCTCCACCCACGGTTCCATAACCCGTCACCGCACGCACTTTAGAGTTTCTAAGAAAAGCGATACGCCCATATTCACGAAGGCCGAACGCCAAAGCCCCATCCTCGCCACGAATGATGTGAGTACGAATGCCTACCTTTCTGGCTTCCTCCGTCCGATAGGCAAACACCAATCCGCGAACGCTGAGCTCCGGACGCTTGAAAGACTGCAACCATAAATAGCAGTCACGGAAAAGCGTATAGAAATAAAGGCCGGTACGGGAATGCTGTCCGTCCGGATAATATCCCCATGTGGCACTGACCCCCATCACATCCGCACGCTTCTCCATGACATCGATCATAGCGTCCACATAGGAAGGAGGATAAAGCGTATCCGCATCAATATTTACATGATACTTGCCACGCGCCTTCATCAGTCCGCAGAGGCGAGCATGGCCACAACTGTGCTGCATTTCGGTATAAAAAGGCAAACCGACAGCACGGTACACATCGGCCGTGCGATCTTGAGAATCGTTATTTACTCCGATAATTTCAATGGGATAGCGAGTTCTCATCTCACTCAGCGCCCACAAGCAGGCCAGCAAGTGCTTCTCTTCATTGTATGCAATGATAGAGACCGTAACCAAAGGTGCGTCACTCTGGAGCTTCTTCAAGTTAGAACGTATTTCCGATATAATCCCGGCAAAAGCCACTTCATCGAAATTTTTCTCATAAACTTGCAAATAACGACTGTACCAACTCATAAACTAAACTTTATTAATTACCTTCATCCTGCACCGGACGAGACAATAATGATTCAAACAATTCAATCCACTGCGCACCTATCACCTCCATCCGGTAGTCCGCAGCCCTCCGACGGGCCTCTTTTCCCATCTTGCGGCGCAACTCTTCATCCTCGATCAGTCGACTGATGCCTTCGGCAAGACCGGCAATATCTCCTTCGGACACTAGAATCCCGTCTTTTCCGTCGGTAATGATATCGCGCGGTCCGCAATGGCAAGTATATGCGACCACCGGAATCCCACAGGACATCGCTTCTACAATAACCAACCCAAAACCTTCGAAACGTGAACTCAATACGGATATGGAACTTTCACAGAACTTAGAGACCACGTCAGAAATGGAACGTTCCAGAAAACAGCTGTCCGTCAACTTCAGATCTTCCACTTGTAGCTGTAGCCGCTCACGCAGATGCCCATCGCCATAAATGCGCAACGTCCAGTCGGGATGCCTGTCCGCCACCATGCGCCATGCGGATATCAAGCGATCGAAGCCTTTTTGCGCAACATAGCGCCCCATGGCAATGACCTGCTTGTTGGAGCAATCGGAAACCGTGTCGGGAAAAAAGGGAACGGGATTTGGAATAACGTGGACATTCTGCAATTCAGGCCAGAAAGCAGCATCTTCATGGGTCAACACTACAAATTTGGAAAGTTGACGTAATTCTTGTATCAGAGAATTCATCCAACGGCGTTCAATACAGGCATTGAGCCGCGAAGGTAACCAGGATACATTAAAATTGCGGTAGTGCATACGGTCAAAGTGTATTTCACCCATTTTCAGACTACCATCAGTCATTCGGTTGATGACATTGATATCGCGTCGCAACAGCGACACCGTGATATCAGGTTTCAAGGCGCAAAGACATTCGTTCAGCTTTTTCTTCAGTATTCGCATACGCACCCGGTAGAGCCACACACGGAGAGGAAACACATAACGGTATGGCTCTTCAAAATCTATGTCCAACTGATGCAGCCTGACAGAAGGGTCCAGCGGAAAATAAGGCGGCTTGTCTCCTCCATCAGTCAATATGATGTGAACTTCATATCCATGACACGCCAGATAATTGGCCTTCAATATAAGAACACGCTCCATGCCGCTAGGATAATAAAGTGCAGGAATACAATAGGCTATCCTTATTTTTTTCATATTAATATAATACTTCTTGTATTTTATAGCACAAAGAAACTATTTTTTTTGCATATATTATCATTCATGAGAATAAATCAGCAGAGAAAACTTATCTTTGCAGATAATCAATGAAAAGAAAGAAAATGGAAAGCCACATATCTCCCCTCGTTTCCATCATCACCGTCAACTACAACGGCCTTGCCGACACCTGCGAAATGATCGCCTCATTCCGCAAGCACGAAACCCATCCCTATGAAATCATCGTAGTGGACAACGGCTCCCGCATGCCCGAAGCCGATGAAATCAAGCTGCGCTACCCCGAAGTAAAAGTCGTACAAAACACCAATACTGGGTTTGCCGGAGGCAACAACGCTGGACTGACAGTAGCTGAAGGCAATTATCTGTTTTTCCTCAATAATGACACGATCATCAAAGAGCCTATACTGGAAACATTGATCCACCGGCTAGAAGCAGACCCCAAAAACGGCGGCGTATCGCCCATGCTAAAATACAGCTATGCACCCGACACACTACAATACGCCGGCTTCACCCCATTTTCACGCATCACGCTGCGCAATGCCGCCATCGGCTTCAACGAAAAAGACCAGCCCAGCTACCGGATAGCATGCGAAACCGCCTCCCTGCATGGCGCCGCCATGATGGTACGTCGTGACGCCCTGCAACAAGCAGGCACAATGACAGAAATCTACTTTCTGTTTTACGAAGAATTTGACTGGTCGGCACAGCTACACCGGGCCGGGTATAAATTATGGTACGAACCCGAAGCCGTGGTCTACCACAAGGAAAGCATGACAGCCAAGAAAGGAACCCCCTTAAGAGAATTCTATCTCTCACGCGCCCGTATCCTGTACGCCCGTCGAAACATACCGGGCGGCGAAAAAATCCTGTCCTGCCTATACATCTCTCTCATTGCTGCGCCTAAAAAGTCAATGGTATATCTGCTACACGGAAAATTTCGGTTGGCAGTGGCCGTTATCCGAGGCACCTTCCGCGGATTTCTTTCATCAAAACAATAAACACCAATTATATCCCAAAAATTACCAAACTCCCTCTCTGGGTATTTTTACCTTTGCCGCCATTTATTTTATTAATACAAAAATCATGAAAAAAAACATTTGAACTATCCGTTACTAACGGAGATCATGTAGAAATCTTCAACATTCTGATCGAAACAAACCATGTAAAACTGGAATTTATCGTACTGGAACTTTTCGCCCAAGGCGTAAAGGATCTGTTTGAAGGCAAAGGCAATATCAGCATACGCCTGAAACTAGCACTGGGACACATTCGCGAGGTCACTCACAGATACAGCCAGACCCCGGGCAAAAAGAAGCTAAAAAAATGACCGCCAGATGATTGCATGTAACAACCGTAATGTGCTCTTCGGTGTCAGGGCTCCCCCAATTCGTAATAAGTCTTAATTTTAACAAAGCGTAACTATTTATTCCAAATGTACGGTCTAGGCCCACTAGACCTTGTCCCGAAGCTATTCTGACACGGACAAGTAGTGGACAGACCGTACATTCCGGAGCTTTGGGCTATGCTTATCTTTGACGCCGTCAAGAGAAAACGCTACGAAAAAACGCCGTCGCCACAACAGGCTACTCCGCCTTACGCAACATTTTCCCACAAGTGATTAATCAAATTAAAACAATTGTAATGAAAAGAAATTTTTACCTGCAACACCCGCTCATGGCCATGCACGACCCACGAATGCAAGATCTGTTCGACAAGGAAGGCCCCAGAGGAACCGGAGCCTACTGGATCATCATCGAGAAACTCTCCATACTGCCTGCCCCCAGAGCAAAACTGGAATATCTGCGCCCTTACTGCAAGAGCAAAAAGATGCCGCTCAACTACCTGAAGAAAATCATCTACGAATTCCAACTTTTCAATCTTGAAGAAGACGGCTTTTTCAGTCCCGAAGAACTGAATCCGGTGAAGAAGAAAGAAAAAGAAACGGCAAAAAATGCTGGAGAAAACGCCGGTTCCGATGCAAAAAATGATGAAAATCGGCAAAAAACGTCAGAGCTGGATCTGGAAAGCCAGGTCAAAAATCAAGGTAACATACTAAAAAACAGCACCGTTGAAGAAATAGCCTGCAAAGTATTTAAAGAGAATATAAAAGATATAATAACAGCAGCAGCAAAAGAAAAAGAAACTACTGCTGATGCTGATAATGATGCCAACAATTCTCCGAATACACTTACCGTCTGCGACGACTTCGGCCGGCCGCAAGCACCGCTGCGTCCCATACGTCCCTGGCGGGAATTGGTGGACGGACTGGCGGAAAGAACTCCTTGGCTTGAATTGACCTGCATGCACAGCGGCTACGGAGAACTGCTGATGCGCCACATCAAGGCGGCCGTGGACTGCTTCAAGCAGCATATCGAAGTCTACGACAAATGGCACGACATGCTGACCGAAAGCGATGCGCGCCGCTACTTCGTGAACTATACAAGCTGCGGGCAACGCACTTCGCAAGCCCTGTACGCAACCCTCCTGGCACTCGATGCCAAGCAGAAGTCTGCTGCCCCGCCCGACCCCTACCGCTATGAACAGCGCATCGACGGCCGACGCACCTATCTGGGCTGCACTATTCCCGACAATGCTCCTCCCCGACCGGACGCCACCGCTTTCTGGAATGAAGCCACACGCTCATGGAGCTCGCAAATGCCACAGTTGAACAAAGCAAACGCCACAGTTGAACAAGGCAAATGCCACAGCTGAACAAAGCAAATGCCACAGATCACGCTCATCCAAGTGTGGCATTTGCCCCCACGAAGTGCGGCATTCGAGACACTGAAGTGTGGCATTTCCAAACGACTTTACAAATGATTTTCCAAAAATAATTTTAAACAATTCAACGAAATATGAGAAATTTTCATAAGTACGGAATCGACACCCTCGGTCGCACCAGCGGCAAAATCAAAACCATTTGTCCGGAGTGTAACGCCACCCGCGGACACAAAGGCAACAAATCGTTCTCCATCGATCTGGACAAGGGTTTATGCTACTGTCATCACTGCGGTCACAAGTTCTACGTGCCCGATGATGCCGAAGAGCGGGAACGGCAACAGCTAAAAGAAAAATACAACCGTGCCAGCAAGCTCCCCTCCCATTTCCGCCGCCCCGTCTTCGACGCCGCCAAGGCAAAGCTCAGCGAGAACCTGGAACGGTACTGGACACAGGAACGCTGCTTGGCACAACACCTGCTGGCCGAACTGCGCATCACCGAAGAATGCATCATGCTGCCCGAAAGCCACGAACTGGAAAACTGCCTCTGCTTCAACTATTTCGAAAACGGTACACTCATCAACACCAAGTACCGCAGCGGCCGCAAACACTTCATGATGGTGAAAGGCGCCGAGCTGATCCCCTACAACATTGACGCCATACTGGACACTCCGGAATGCATCATCACCGAGGGCGAATTCGACGCCGCCGCCTTCATGAGCGCCGGACGAAAGGACGTGATCTCCGTGCCCGCCGGCGCGCAGAACAACCTCACCTGGATGGATCGCTTTGTGGATACGCACTTCGAGCCGAAGCAACTCATCTACATCGCCACAGACGAGGACAACTCCGGCCGGCTGCTGCAACGGGAACTCGTGCGGCGCCTCGGAGCCGAACGCTGCCGTCTGGTACGCTTCGGGCCGGAATGCAAGGATGCTAACGAGCATCTCGTCCGCTACGGAGCCGAAAGTCTGCTCATCACCTTAGCGCAGGCCGAAGAAATCCCGCTGGAAGGCGTCTTCACCACCGAAGACCGCCAAGATGCCTTCCGCACGCTCTTCGAAAACGGCCTTCAACGGGGCGCTGAAACGGGCTGGGACAATCTGGATGCGAATTGCACTTTCGAAACCGGGCGTTTCGTGGTGACGAGCGGCTTTCCCGGCGATGGAAAGTCAGAATTCATCGACGAACTCGTCCTACGCCTCTGCTTGAGGCACGGGTGGAAAATCGGCTACTTCAGTCCCGAAAACATGCCCATGGAATACCACCTGGCCAAGCTCTCCGAAAAGCTGACCGGACATCCGTTCCGCCCCGGAGCGGGTATGACGGAAGTCCTCTACAACCGGGTGGTGCGCTGGCTGACGGACAACGTGACGCACATCTTACCGGACACGGGAAGCTACACCGTGGACTGCATCCTTGAGAAAGCCCGCCAACTGGTGCGTCGCCGCGGGATGCGCATCTTTGTCATAGATCCGCTAAACCGCATCGACCAGCAACTGGAACCGGGACAAACGGAACTGCAATACATCACCTCGCTGCTGAACAAGCTGAGCCGATTCGCCCAGCAACACAAGTGCCTCGTTATCCTCGTGGCGCATCCGCGCAAGGTGAACCGCAACACCACCAACGGCGAACGGCGACGTGCAGAGATGAACGACATCAACGGTTCCGCCAACTTCGGTAACATGGCCGACTACTGTCTTATCGTAGATCGCAACGACGATAAGGAAATCGTCACCGTCCACATCGACAAAGTCCGGTTCAAGCATTTGGGTAGTGCCCACACCAACGCCAAATTCGTCTACAACCGCATCAACGGGCGCTACTGGCCCTGCGAAGAAGCCATCGTGCATGGACCGGACGGTGACAGACCGGGACCGATAAACACGGTGTTCGACAATGAAAATTGGCTTGAAAATACTTCGGAACAAGGTTGCTTATTTGATTAATTTTCAGTACATTTGCATACAATTAAAGGCATCCAATATAAGCAACAAAACATTCATTTTTGAATATGCAAAAAACTGATGATTCCATTTTAGAAATCTGCTTTGTGATACGCAGCTACGGGAAAGGCGAATTGGCCATGTGCTACATCCGCGGAGTAGCCCAGCAGACAGCCGTCAACCGCTTCAACACGTGGATACGAAAAGCTCCCGGGCTGGAGCAGCGCCTGCAGGAAACAGGACTGAGCCGCACCGACAGGTGCTACACACCTGCCCAAGTACGTTTGATAGTCAATGTTTTAGGGGAGCCTTAGGGCTCCCTTTCCTTTTTCCACCCTTCGTAATCCCACCTATTCTCCACTATCATTTTCCACCTTTTTCACACAGTTTCGCACCGTCTACCCGTATTTCCCAACGTTTATCCTCCGAAAAGCTCTTTTTTCCTCCGCAAACCTCCGCGAAACTCTCTGAACCTCCATACACACCGGTGGCATGCCGTATCTTTGTTTCACCCAACCGGAAGAAAGGTGTCTTCCTTACTACCGAAAAGGTTATGAAATAATTCACCATTTATTCACTCTAAATTATTTGTAAAATAATGGCAAATGCATTAGTAGTACGCACACAGCGTCACAAGAAAATCGGAGATAAAACATCTCCTATGGTTTACACCCTGAAGCGTAAACCGAAAGATGCCAAAATGTTCGACCTGCAACGTATCGCACAGGACATCGAGGCCCTGGGCGGAATGTCGGCCGAGGATGTGGTACACGTAGGTAAAGCCATCGTGCGCCAAATGCGCCAAGCGATGACCGACGGTAACAGCGTCCGCCTGGACGGCTTCGGAATTTTCCACACCACCTTCAAATGCCGTGCCACCGACGCGGCTAAGGATTGTACGGTGAAGAATATCGAACGTGTCAACATTCGCTTCAAAGTGGCCAACACCCTGCGACTGGCGAACGACAGCGTTGCGACCACCAAGGGGGGACCGAACAACATCGTCTTCGAACTGGTGTCGGAAGATAGCAGCTCGTCCGGTAACGGCGGCGGCGGTTCTTCTTCCGGTGGCAGCGGCGAAGGCGGCGGCCTGGATGAAAATCCGCTGGGGTAAGGCCTAAAGCCTTCGGCTTTAAAAATTAAAGGCTGCGCAGCCCGCTAATAACTAATTATTAATCATGCGAAGCAGGATCCTGCTTCGCATTAATCACCTATCAATATGAAAAAAACGACTTGGGACAAGATTCTGAAAGTAATCATCGCAGTGGCTTCGGCCGTAATAGGCGCTTTTAGCGCAAACGCGATGAATCTGTGAGAAGAATTGATCTAATTGTGATCCATTGCAGCGCCACTCGCGAGGACCGCCCCTTTACCGAGTGCGACCTGGATACCGCTCACCGCCTCCGTGGTTTTGATGGCGCAGGCTATCATTTCTACGTCCGCCGCAACGGTGATATCCGATCCACACGCCCGGTCGAGAGGGTCGGCGCCCACGCGAAGGGCTATAATGCCCATAGCATTGGAATTTGCTATGAAGGTGGCTTGAACTGCCACGGGATGGCAAAGGATACACGAACGGAGTGGCAACGGCATTCACTGCAGGTGCTGGTGAGGGCACTGAAAATGGATTATCCGGAGGCAAGAATTGTAGGGCACCGGGATTTGAGCCCGGATGTGAACGGAAATGGAGAGGTGGAGCCAATGGAATGGACGAAAGAGTGTCCGTGCTTCGATGTTTCTGAATTATCGAAAGCACAATCCTAAAAATCCTAAAACGGTTTTGTGAAATGTCCGGAAACAAACAATTAAGGGCATTTCATAAAGCCGCTTTTGTATTACAGCTGTTTAGGCAGCATATCTTAAAAGGAATAAAACGTCATGTACATTAAGCTCTGAAGAGGCATTATCAACAAACAACTGATTTTCAATGCAAAACCGTTTTTTGCTTCATAAACAAAATCAAATCAAATTGTTGCACCAAGCCACTATTGCACACCGCCAAGAGCAGGAATGGACTAAATAGCGACAAGGATACGCAGATATCATAAATGTTAAAAGGGAAATTGAGGATACCGTTGGGGACACTTAGTTGGAGATACAAAACTGTCTCGATTGGTTACCAACTCTGAAGTTGGAGATACTTTTCCACCATTAAAAATGCAATGTTTTTGGAGTCATATTTCTTTCAACACGCCATTCCTAAACGTTTTAAATGAGCTTTCACGGGGGGATAATATAACATTTACAAGACAGAACAGAACTGCAAAACTAATGTAATTGGCTGAATAATAGTTGCTATTTACGTTTTATGCAGCATTATCATGATAAAAATGAGCGCGCGGCTGCATACTTAGTAATCATCGCTACGTACTTGTTAGTTATCATATGACTTCGCAGCCTGTTTAAAAGGACAGCGACAGAACCGGCAAACTCGGAGTCGGCTGCAAAATGTTATTTTATAATAACAGGTCTCACAGTCTCCGACGGAGCTAAAACCGAATGACGCTCCTTATACTTTTCCGATTGGGATTCATATTGCGATATTTCGGATTCAAGACGCCGAACACGCTCTTTCAAACCACCAAGTTCTTCGATAAGAGATTTGTTTTCATTGTCCTTCTCTTTATACATCTTATATAAGAGAGAATCACTTTCTGATGAATCCAAGGAAACTGTTTGAGGAGAACCCGATACATCTCCTTCCACTTCACCGTTACGAAGCATGCAACCGCGACCAGTGAGAAGCCAATCCGAATCAACAGGAAACATTAATACAGTGTTTTGGATAGCTGTTAACCCAACATTACTTCTTCCTTTCGATATTTCCGTAATTAAAGAAGCACTGACTGATATTTTAGACGCAAAATCTTTGTTATCAGATACATACTTTTCTTCAATAAGGTATTCCAGTACCTTTAGAAAGCGTACAGAGAGTTCATTTAGCATATAAAAAACACAGTTTACTGTAAAAATAAATATCATCTCCTTTTGTTTGGTACAGAATACTGTATACCTTTGCATCAGGTTAAACGTTTACAGCGCACAAAGAAACGAAAAAAGGCGCATAAAAACAATAATCAAATAGCAGAATGTGAAAAGGAGAAGAGCAGAATATGAAAAAAATAGAATGGGAAAATCCGAAAAAGAAGGGTGAAGCTTATACTCACCTTATGAGGGTGTTCAAAGTGAGCAAACCTACCGTCAGCTTGGCGATGAGCTTCAAACGAAACAGTCTGGAAGCTGCACGCATGAGGCACGTGGCATTGACACAGCTTGGAGCGAAACTGCTGAGTGATGAGGAAAAGGCTCCGAGGACAGTGAAGATACTGAATGCAAAGGGAGAAACCGTAAAGGCTATTGTAATTGAAGACTGACAATATAAAGAGGCAAAGATATCAGATATAAAAAACTTCAAAATCCAAAGATATGGACAGAAAACTGACAGGTAAAGAGCGGGCATTTCTCACAGATCTGGCGGCATTGTTGCAGCAGTACGATTGCCTGATGCATGTGGAAGACAATGAAGTTTGTCTGGATATGGAAGATGAAACAAAAGATGAGCGCAAGGCCATGCATTTGCCCGGAATCTGCGCCTGGTTTGATATTGAATTTTTCATGAATAAAAACTCTTAAAACAACATGCGATTATGAAGACATGGAGAAAGGTACAGAAAACGGCTATCATCATAGGCATGACTTATGGGATCTGGTTGGGCGGCAACATAGAGGCGACGAATAAAGATAGCTTCAGCGCAATGGTGATCGTGGTTCTGGCACTGGTGGTGACACTATCAATGATGATACCCGAAACTAAAAGATAAAATCTCTAACTATGGAAATGTTTGGAAAGACACCGTGTGTGACGTTTGATGAGCTTGTAAAAAGTGGAATTATGAGCCAGGCAAATTACAAAAAACATGTTCGCGACGGAAAGTTCCGCGTACTCAGGAAAGGAGGAAATGGGCGGAAGGCGCAGATTGCCTATGAAAGTCTGCCGGAAGCCATCCGTGCTGCTTACGATGCGAAGAATCCACATGCCAAGGAGCAGCTCAGGCAACCACAACTCCCCATAAACGAGCGCCTGAACAGCGACAGCAAAGCTGTAGAGTTCTTCAGGAGGCATACTCCGAAAATCACACTGGAACGGCAGGCAGAATATACACTGAATGCCAAAGTATTGAACGTCATGATGGTCAAAGAAGCGGACATGACCTGCCGGCACAGTACTTGCGGATTCCGGAACAAGAAGCTGGTGCGCACCACTCTCCTCGCTCTTTGCGAGTGTCTGCGACAGCGATATGGGCACACACTGCCCAGAAATGCATCGCGCCTGTTGGAAAAGTACAATGCATACAAGCAGTATGGCTATCAGGTGCTTGTCAACGGTAATTCGGGCAACCAGTCCGCCCGCAAGGTCGGTGCACGCGAAGGGCGCTTGTTGCTGAAACTGAAACGCAGCAGATTTCCGGTATATACCGATATGCAGATATTTGAAGAGTATAACCGGCAGGCAGAGATAAGAGGGTTGAAACGGATAGAATCTCCGCAGACGGTAAATAATTACCTTTACAAAACCAGTATCAAGCTGTGGTGGTATGCCGCAGTTCATGGTGAAGTGGCTTTCAAAAATGAGTTCATGCCGCAGTTCGACACCAAGCTGCCGGAAATGCCGAATACCTTGTGGTATGGCGATGGCACCAAGCTCAACCTCTATTATAAGGTATACGACAAAAAACAGAAACGCATGGTGGCGCGCACCATTGATGTATACGAGGTAATGGATGCCTGTACGGAAGTATTCCTGGGCTATGCTTTCGGTACGGAGAACTTCCTCACCCAATACGATGCCTACCGCATGGCACTGGAGGCCTGGAAGGTGAAACCCCACGAGATAGTGACCGACAACCAGGGCGGACACAAGAAGCCCGAAGCACAGGCTTTCTTCAAAAAGATCTGCCACCTGCACAAGACGACCATGCCCCACAACGGCCAGTCCAAAAGCATAGAGAGTGCCTTCGGGCGTTTCCAGCAACAGGTGCTTCACAGGCTATACAACTTCACCGGACAGAACATCACGACCGTGAAGCAGAACAGCCACGTCAACCTCGACCTCCTGATGGCCAACATCTCCCAGCTTCCCACGCTGGAGGAGATGAAGGAACAGTATATCGGCTGCCGCAGGGAATGGAACAACATGGAACACCCGACTTCGGAAACCGGAATGACGCGCATGGAAATGTACACCACCTTCAACAGTCTGAACGCTGAACAACTGGACGATTATGAAGTACAGGAGCTCTTCAAACTCGTCAGTCGGGATAGTGTGAAGTACAACAAGCAGGGATTCATCTTCGAACAGAACCGCCGGCAATACCGCTACATGGTATATACCGAAAATGGGCTGGTGGATATGAACTTCCACATCCAGAACGTAGGCAACAGTTTCCACTACCGTTACGACCCGCAGGATATGACGGTCATCGAACTCTGGCAGTCCACTCCCTCCGGTCTGGTTTATGCGGCCACGGCCACACCGAAAGTCGTCATACACCGTGCCACGGCCGACCGCACTCCGGAAGAGAACACCCTCCTATTCGCCCAGATACATGAAAACGAACGTGCCCGCGCCGCCCATCACATAGCCTGCGAAGAGCTGATGTTGGAGGAGTGCATAAGCGAAGCCTACATCCGGCTGAGGATACCGCGTCCCGTAGGCATCTCACAGAAAGGCATGGAGCACTACCGCGAAGAGTATGCGGATGAAAGATTAATCCCGCCTATAAAATTTCCTGAGGGGATGGGACCCGGGACGTATGAAGAGGAAGAAGAGGCTGAGAGAGAAGAGGCCGAAGGTATCGCCTCGGTGGGTGAATACACCAAAGCAACTTCCCAACTGACAGAAGCGGACTTTTACCAAAGTTTTTTCAACAATTAATCCGTATTCAATAATCATTTAAATACCCTTCAAACTATGAAAGAACTTACCAAACAGGATAAGGACTCTATCCGCGACGCACTGATGGAATATTGCAGCAATTACCCTTCACAGAACCGCGCCGGAGAAAGCCTGAACGGAGTGAGTACCGCCACGGTATCACAAATCTGCAATTCGAGGTATGCCAGCATCAGCGACGACATGTTCAGCCGGATAGCCGCACAGATAGGCTACAACCTTGAACGCTGGACGCTGACCGAGAGCAGCACCTTTTCGCGTATCACCTTTGCCATGACTGACGCACAGGCTTACAAAAACACCACCTGGATAGTGGGTGACGCAGGTTGCGGCAAGACCACCGCCGCCTTGGAGTACCGCCGCGCACACCGCAACGTCTTCTACCTCCTTTGCAGCGAGGACATGAAGAAGAGCGACTTCGTGCGCGAGATAGCCCGCCAGGTGGGCGCCCCTACCGACGGAACCAACCTGCGGGACACGCTGGACTATGCCATCTCCCTCATCACCTTCCTCAACAATCCGCTCATCATCTTCGACGAGGGCGACAAGCTGACGGACTCCGTCTTCAGCTATTTCATCAGCATCTACAACCGGCTGGAGAACAAGAGCGGCATCGTCTTCCTCTCCACCAACTACATCAAGCGCCGCATAGAGAACGGCTTGCGTTACAACAAGAAGGGTTACAAGGAGATACACAGCCGCATCGGCCGCAAGTTCTTCGACATAAATGTGGCCACCGAACAGGATATCTATGCAATCTGCCGGGCAAACGGCCTAACGGATATCACCGAAATCAAGCGAGTACAGCGCGAAGCGGCACAGGGCGAGTACGACCTTCGCCGGGTGAAGCGCGTGGTGCATGCCTGCAAACGCATCCTCGAAGCCAAACGGATGGAAGGAGGGCAGGAAGCATGAGCAAAGAAACGAACAGCGCCAAGACCTTCGCACGCAATGCCAAAGGCGTACGCGAGGTGCTGAGCATGAAGTTCAATACATTCTCTTTCGAGGGTGCGTGGTACGATGCTTTCGGCACTCCGGAACGCCGGGGTGTGTGGCTTGTGTGGGGCAACACCGGAAACGGGAAGACCTCCTTCGTGATGCAACTCTGCAAGGAGCTGTGCCGCTTTGGCCGGGTGGCTTACGACAGCCTGGAGGAAGGCGCTTGCCTGACAATGCAGAACACCCTGCGACGCTACAACATGCAGGACGTCAACCGCCGTTTCCTGCTGCTGGATGCCGAACCGCTGGATGAACTGAGCCTGCGCCTGAAACGCCAGAAAGCTCCTGATTTTGTAGTAATAGACAGCTTCCAGTATACGCAGATGACCTATGCCCAGTACATCAGATTCCGCGAACAACACCGCAACAAACTGCTTATCTTCATCAGCCATGCCAGCGGACGGAACCCTGAAGGGCGCAGCGCCAAGAAGGTGGCATTCGATGCTGCATTGAAGATATATGTGGAAGGATACCGCGCACACTCCAAGGGGCGTTTCATTGGTCCGAAAGGACACTTTGACATATGGCCCGAAGCGGCGGCCAAGTATTATGGAGAAGACTTAAACGATTAACTATAAAGAAAAGGAGGTTTATCATGGGATTTGTGAAACGCTACGGCAATGATGCCGATTATCGCCGCCGGCTGGAGGTGAAGTTGCAGAAGAGCACTGACCACATCGAGGAGTTGGCCGACTGGCTGTACACCCACACATCGGACATCGAGAGCACGGAGTATGAACGGCGGTATGCCGAGTATAACTCGGAACTCCGCCGTCACGACATCTTTTCCGACGAACTGGAACGCTACGACAACCCCGCCCAAGCCTGGCGGGACAATCCAGAACGATGGCAAGGGCTGAACTGGGATTGCAGAAATAAAATCAGGTACTAAATTTACCCGGTAGTAGTCAAGAACTACTACCGGGTAAATTCTTATGCCTCCCTCTTGCAGGCGTACATCATTTTCGGTACCTTTGTAATAGAAAGATAATTAACAGACTAACATCAACTTTCAGAGTATGAAAAAGAAACGTAACATCATCGGAATGAGCTATGCGCATAGAGTGACGGAAGTGCTGCGCATATATGAAGAACACGCACGCAGCGGATTATCCAACCGCGAAATCCTGCGGCGCTACATCTGGCCAGTGTATCCCATCTGCGAAAAGACGTTCTACAATATCATCAATGCCAGTGCCGACTCGCGCATCATAGCCCGGCAAAACGAACTTGATGCTCAACTCACACTATTCTGATTCCTCTCAATGACCGTAACGGCATATTGCAACTCATATACCTTGATATTGCCTTGCTCAGCCGTCTGCACACTCTTGGTGCGTGCTGCCGCCGACTGGCATCCCTCAAAACACCATCCCTGCACCGCCTCGTTCAATCGGCTCACCAATTGATAGCGCTGTGCCGCCCGCTCGGAAACCGTGTTTCCGACAGCAGATAGCTGCACTCCGCAGTCGAAAGCCAGACGCACGCTAAGTATCAGCCATCCGCGCTGCGTGCCGGCACTAAGGCTGTCCCACGTTGTTTCGGGAACACCCACCAATACACACGGAAAAGTAACCGGATAGGCCGGCTCTCCATTTTTCAAGGCATCAAGTTGCCCGTAATCTTCGTCCACCACTTCTACGAGGTTTCCCATCTTTTCGGCAATCTGCCGCAGTAAATCATTCATTAATTGTTCCATATCAGGAGATTTTTAATTGAAAAAGTAAGTATTTCACTTTTGATATCCACGAAGTACGGCAATACTCGTCTGATACGGAAAAAAATGTGTAATCCTTACACACAACACTGCAACCGCTACGCAATGTTTGGAAAGCGTTACACACTATTTTGCACCCCTCCTTCCTACATCGTATGTTTGCACCAACAAAATCGCAACCGATATGATACAGATAAGGATTCATCATAACTCCCCCATCCGGGAAGCAGAGAAAGGAGGCCGGCCATGATCCGCGGACTAAGAAACAACAACCCCGGCAATATCCGCCTCTCCGCCACTCTGTGGCAGGGTGAAATACGTCCCTCGCAGGATCGTTCGTTCTGCCAGTTCAGCAGTATGGCCTACGGTTACCGCGCCCTCATGAAACTACTGCGCAACTACCACCGGCTGCATGGCTGCCGCACAGTAGCTGACTTCATCAGTCGTTGGGCTCCCTCTCACGAAAACAATACTTCGGGCTACATCAGCCGCGTATGCTCCACCATGCACGTACCCGCCACCTACGAGCCCGACGTAGACGACCACGACACCCTGTGCACCCTGGCCGCTGCCATCTCGCTGGTAGAAAACGGTACGCCCGCCCTCATGGCCGACATAGAAGCCGGATGGGCACTGTTATAAAAATAAGAAAAGACGAAAAGTGACAACAACGATATGAATGCACTGGAATATACGAAACTTGCCTGCGGGTTACTCACCGCCATCATTGGCGTAGGAGGCTTCAAGGTGTACACCGACAAGCAGCGCTACTTGCAGGAAGTGGAGAAACTCAAGGCCGATGTCAGGGCTGCCGACACCAACGTGCGCAGCAACGAGTTGGACAATGTAAAGAAAGCCATGCAGATAGTCATGGACGAAATTGTGGAACCATTAAAACAAGAGATCAATGCCATCAGGGAAGAACTTGACAAACTGCGCCGGGCAGTGGAGAGAGCAGGCGATTGCCGCCTGGTTACTGACTGCCCTGTGCGCAGCGAGCTGCAAGGCGCCACTGAAAGTGGAGCAAAGCTACCTCGGCGACACACTGCACCGGATGGACGGGTACGCGCTAATACAGCAGCCCGTACCGCCAAGCATCGCCACCACAACGTTTCCGGCCGGAACGTTGAAGGCAATACCAGTGGGGACGGAGTTTAGCATCCGGAGCGGGCAGGCTATGGTCAGTGTGAAGCGTCTTCCGGGCGACTCCATACAAGCCACCGCTACCTGCGACAGTCTGGCACGGCAGGTCATTGTGCTGCAACGGGAGCTTTCCCGCGTCAGTCGGCAGACCTCCGAATCAGTCACTCGGGTGCAGCCCAAGGTAGTGAACCAACCCTCCGCATGGCAATGGTTTTGGATAAGGACAGGGCAGATAGCCGTTGCCGCCCTCGTCCTGATACAGATAAAACGGCGATTTTTCTAAATATCTAATTTAATAAACAAAGATTATGGCAGTAAAAGAAAACAATGGACTTATCTATGGTGTAGGTAAAGTAACGTTCGGTGGTAAAGAAATCGGTTGGCTCAGTCAGGAAGGCTTGCAACCCAAAGGTGAAGCCAAGCAGACTACTCCGGTATATGCAGCGCAAGTACACGACGGTCCGGTAGACGAATTGGTGAGCACACCGAGCACAGTGGCATTCGGCTTCAAGCTGATCCAGCTAAACCCGGAGATGTGTAAAGACCTGTTCGGTGGCACTATCAACTCTGTAGACGGTGCTTACGAAGCTCCCGACGGTTTCGAAGACCTGGAAGGTGCTTTCACCGTAGAGTGTGTAAGCGGTCACACCATCGAGATTCCGCGTGCCCGCCTCAGCGGTGAACTGGCAGACTCCATCAGCATGAGTGGCGTATTGAGCTACGACTGCACCGTGACGTGTCTGAAACCCACCGAAGCCGGCAAAGCCCGCTATCGCATCGTGCCTCCTCAAACTGAAAAAACAGAAGGATAATGATGAAAGGCCGGCAGACAGAACAACTGAAGGCGTCGGCTCTGATACTTGACATGGGCGTGGCAATTCCCGTCCGCCCATTCAAGTACCTCACCCGGAAGCGAAAGCCCATGCAGGTAGTGATGCGTACCCCCGGACTGGGCGGACTGATGCGCATTGCCAATCTATACCTCAGCATGGGTGTCAGTTATGAAGAACTGAAGGACTACACCTACGAGCAGAGCATGCGTTTCGTTGAACAGCATGGCGTCACCATCAGCCGCATAGTGGCCTGTACCCTTGTGAGGGGGAGGCTGACGGGTCGATGGCTGAACCGTCTCGTAGCCTGGTGGCTTCGTTGGCGCGTGCATCCCCTGTTTTTGCAGGAAGCCATGTATCAGCTGCTCATCATGCTCAACCCGCAGTCTTTTCAGACTATTATCAACTCGGTGGAACTGATCAACCCGATGAAACCGAGTTTGAGCCAATCAGAAAGCGGGAGTTAAAGGGTTACACAGAAGGCCCTCATAGCCCGTTCGGTTTAGTATGGCAGGTGGCCACGGCAACCGGTTGGACCCTGCGCTACATCCTGTGGCGAGTGCCCTACCCCTTGCTGCTGCTGATGGCACAAGATGCCCCTCGCTATGTATCGCCCGAGCAACAGCAACGGCGCAATATGATGAAAATGATTAAAAACCAGAAGAAGGTCCCCGAGGCTACCGACCCGGTGGCGTTTTTCCAAACCCACATCTCAAAATACTAATGAGCTCTATATCAAACTTAAATCCAAGCCAGCTACAGGCTGTTACGGATAAAATGGCGCTTGATGCAGCCCAGAAAGCACTGGAAAAGCTGGCGGACAGTAGCAGGCATATCAAGGGTACAGAGGAAGCTCTGACCGCACTGTCGTCAGGTATTCAGACAGCCAACGGTGCTATATCTCTTCTGGGACTCGAATCGAACCGTCTGAGTCACGTGCAGGACAAACTGAAAATGGCTATCGAGGTGACCTCGGCTGCACAAAAGGTGTCGGACATCGTGAATAAGGAAAGTTACTTCAACCTGGTCATCGTGGCCAATGCCAAAAATATGCTTACGGCGGCAACTAACCGTCTGTCCACAGCACTTAATATATCTACCGCAGCTGCCAAGGCATTTATGACAGGTGCCACTATGGGGCTGTCAGCAGCCCTTGCGGTCGTCATAAACCTATGGGAGAGGCATATTGAAAAACAGGAACAAGCCGCAGCCGCAGCCCGTGAGCAGGCAGAAACAGAACGTCAGGCAAATGCCGTAAGGCTTCAGACACGTGTTGAACTGGAAAGGGTGACCGAATCTCTGGAAAACTTCACTGGAAGCAAGGAACAGGAGCAGGCCAAGATTGACGAACTGAACCAGAAGTATGGCGAAACCTTCGGAAAATACGATACGCTGGCAGAGTGGTATCAGGTACTTTCGGAAAAAAGTGAAGCTTACACCAATATGCTGTTTCTGCAAGCAAAAGCGCAAAGTCTCATCAATAAGGCCGTAGAGGCTGATGCGCGTGCGAATGAGATAAAGGCTATGCCCGCAGATAATTATAATACCAGTTGGCTGGGCAATAACGGTGAAAAGAATAAATCAAGAGCTTTACGAAAAGAAGAGGTGGATCGTGATATCTACCTGAAGCAGGCGAACGAGCTCTACGCAAAGTCAATGAATGTTGCCCAAGATGCTCAGATTGGTGACTTTAGTCCCAAGAAGGCAAAGAAGTCTACCGACGGCGGCGACAAGAACAAGGAAGCCGAAAAAGCGGCGGAGAAGCGGCTTGAATGGCTGAAAAAGATAGCCGAGGACGAACTGAAAGCTCGGCAGGAGATTGACAGCAAGCTCCTGGAGGCTATGGAAGAGGGCGACGATAAGAAGAAAAAGTATGCCGAGCAAGCGTTCGATGATGAGTTGGAACGCATAGAAAAGGAACGCCTGGAACGGTTGGAAAAGCTGCAAGAAGCGGAGCAAGCCGGAGTAGAAGTGACGCCCGAACAAAGAACCGAGGTAGACAACAATGCTGCCAAGCTGAGGAACCTCGCTGCCGAGAAATACAATAAAGAGCTTGCAGACATCGAGAAGCAAGCGCAGGATGCGGAGTTGCAGGCCCAAAACAACTATCTGAAAGAATACGGCAATTACGAAGAGAAGCGCCTCGCCATCATGCAAGACTATGCAAGGCAGATAGAGAATGCCAAGACACATGGCGAGAAGGACTCCTTGAAGAAGAAGGAAGAAGCCGCCGTGGCGGAACTGGACAAGAGCATGATCCAGAAGTCCGAACTCTGGAAGCAACTCTTTGAAGATGCCGACAAACATACCAGTGCCTATATACAAAAGACCATCAACCAAAGCAAACAACTGCTGGACTATCATAATGGTAAGGCAGACCTTCCCACAGGCATTGATAAGGAAGTGGCTGACAAGTTGAAACCCGAAGATATAAAGGCGATAACGGACAATCTTGTGAAGCAGCGTGAGACATTGGGTAAGAAGAACCCTTTCGTCGGACTGATAAATGGCTTCAAGGACTTGAAAGATGCAGGCAGCGATACCGAAAAACAGTTTGCCGCCACACTGAACATCATCGAGGGCTTCAAGGGAGTATCTGCCATTGTGAACGAAGTGGGTGGTGCAGTCGGCAAGATGGGCGGCTCTACGGGCGAAACCATGCAGAAGGTGAGCGGCATAGCCAACTCCACCCTGTCCATGGCATCTACCGGAGCCTCGATTGGCGGACCGTGGGGCGCAGCCATCGGCGGCGCGCTGGGGCTTGCATCCGGACTGGTAGGCGCGTTGGGTGCCGACTATTCGGACTACAACGCCATGGTGCAGAAGTACGACGTCCTGATGGATGTCTGGGACCAGCTTCTCAGCAAAAAGAAAGCCTACATCAAGGAATCCTACGGAGCCGAAGCCACCAAGGCGGGCTCGGAAGCCCTGCGACTGCTGGACTCGGAGAAAGACGTCACAAGGCAACTTGCCAGCTCCCGCCTGAATGCGGGCAAAAGTGCAGGCAGCCACTCCATCAACTATCGTATGTGGAAAGGCTCCTACAAATGGGAAGGGCAGAACTGGCGCGACGTGGCTGGAGACGTATCCAGCCAACTGGGCGGCGTAGCCTTCAATGACATGTACGACATGCTCAATATGAGCAGCGAACAACTGGAATGGATCAAGACCAACTACAGCGGACTGTGGGCAGTGATGGACGGTGACTTCCGCGGCTATCTGGACAAGATCATCGAATATGGCGATGCGGAGAAAGAGATCATAGCCTCGGTGAAGGAACAATTGACGGGCGTGTCGCTCGACAGCTTTCAGGATAGCTTCCTCAGTCTGCTCGACGACCTGGATAGCAGTAGTGAAGACTTTGCCAACAATTTCGAGAAGTACCTGCGCAAGTCCATCCTGCAATCTATCCTCGCCCAGAACTACAGTTCGAAGATAAAGTCACTCTACGACACCTGGGCAAGCTACAGCAGCGACGGAAACCTTACGGAAGACGAAGTGAAGCGCCTGCGCGAAATGCAGCAGCAGATGGCGGATGCCATGATTGCCGAACGCAACCGCTTGGCGGAAACCTTTGGATGGAACTCGGACACTGCCGAAACATCTTCACAGTCCGGACGTTCCGGATCAGTGAGCACCGTCACCGAGGAGACGGCAGGCAAGCTCGAAGGCATCGGACTCTCCATACAGACCCATGTAATCAGCATGGACGAGAAGATGGCAGACCTTTCGCGCTACTCATATGAGGCCATCGGGCTGCTGGGCAGCATTGCCGAGAACACCGGTTACTGCCGTTGCCTGAAAGACATTGCCGAGATAGTGAACAGATTGGAAAGAGACGGAATGAAAATAAAAGGATAATTATGAAAATACTCAAGTCATTACTAACCATCAACGATACGGATATCTATGATGTGTACCGTGCATTCCTGGCCGAAGATAAGCCGGGCGGGCACGAGAACTACAACGCACTGTTGCAAGCTGTCTCTTATACACATCTGACGCTGCCGACGAAGGCTTAGGTGTAGAT
>ENA-OZHC01000106-OZHC01000106.1-human-gut-metagenome-genome-assembly--contig:-NODE-106-length-31855-cov-7.542830_pt1 | contig 31855 bp, 18 predicted proteins | sample MGYA00244043_ERZ653680 | MGnify/ENA primary metagenome ERZ653680 (study PRJEB26926, sample SAMN06165323) | human gut metagenome | biome: ENVO:00009003; feature: ENVO:2100002; material: ENVO:00002003...
AATGCAGAAAAAGTCTTCGCCTCCATCTATCTCTGAAGCCATTCTTTCACGGATTGTATTACACAGAGACGAGGTAATTTTACGTCTGTCATTATATTGTCTACGGGATATAAGATTGGGAATTTCACTCCTATATTCCTGCAACTTTGCAAACAACAATGACTTGCTGTCAATGCCAATAGCTTCTGATGTCATATTCAATGCTACAAATTCAAGGTCTGAGAATTTAGGAACAACTCCTCTTCTTGGTACGTTTCCTGATTCATTGACTAAACTACCGGCAACTTGCTTGCATATGTTCAGAAATTTTGCAAATTTTGCATATAGATTGTGCATACGATATTTGTTTATTAAAAGTTTGGTCACCTTGAATTTGCTAAATATCAACAACATCCACAACTTTCTATACATAAATCTTTTATTAATTTTATTACGCCAACGCGTATTATTTAGTTTATCAATATAATATCATCTGTTTTTTACTAAGGAGAAATATAAAAAACATACCCCCTACTTTCCTGTCACAAAAGTAGGGGGTTACAATTCTATCCAATAGTCCACATGTTACATCTTATGCAACAAATGTTGCAAACAGATAAAAAAATATCAAAATACACAAAATACAGTATCTTCAAATAATTAATTAACAACAAACAAAAACTATCCCTTACAATTAGACACAGCCTGCTCCAACTGTTTCAATGCTTTTTCCAGCATAACACGCGGACAAGCAACGTTCAACCGCATAAATCCCTCGCCTTCCTTACCGAATGTTGTTCCATCATTCAGCGCCAGATGAGCATCTTCTACAAAAAGACGATTCAGTTCTTCCTGATTGAGTCCCAATGCGCGGCAATCCAGGAAGATCAAGTAAGAGGCTTGCGGACGGATCATCTTGATAGCAGGAATATGTTCTTTCAAATACGTTTCAGTGAAATCCACATTTCCTTTAATATATGCTACCACTTGGTCCAGCCATTCTGTACCATGACTGTAAGCAGCTGCTACACTTAAATAAGCAAAGAGATGTCCTTCGCTAAACTCGCTTGCTTCCATATATGTCTGGAAACGGTGACGAAGTCCGTCATTCTCAATAATTGCATAAGAACTAGCCAATCCCGGCATGTTGAATGCCTTGCTGGGAGACATAAAGACAAGAGAGTTCATCCGTGCCTTCTCTGAAATCAAAGCAAAGGTAGGATGTTTGTATGGAGGCAGAGTTAAGTCAGCATGAATCTCGTCAGAGATAACCAATGTGCCGCTTTCATAGCAGATGTCGGCTATCTGAGACAGTTCCTCTTTGGTCCATACACGTCCACCCGGGTTATGAGGGTTGCTTAGAATAAGCAATTTGCATCCTTGAATATCTTGACGGAAACGGTTGAAATCAATATAATATTGTTCATCTTTCAGGACTAACGGGCTGAATACCACTTCACGTTCATTCTTTTGAGTGACTAAAAAGAAAGGATGATAAACAGGGGGCATTACCATTATCTTATCTCCTTTTTGCGTAAAACAGTGGATCACAAAAGCCAAGCCGCGAACAATACCGGGAGTGAAAGTCAACATCTCTTCACGAATCGCCCAACCATGGCGCTCCTTCACCCAGTTAATAATAGACTCCGACCATTCTTTGCAAGCAAATGTATATCCGAGTACTTCATGCTCCAGGCGTTTTTTCAAAGCCTCTATGACAAAAGGAGCTGTGCGGAAATCCATATCAGCTACCCACATTGGAATCAGGTCATTGCGTCCCCAACGATTCTCTACTGCATCCCATTTTACGGAATCTGTACCATGACGGTTTATTATTTCATCAAAATTATAGTTCATACTGCATAATATTGTTAGGTTATGTGTATAATAAACAGTTAGCAAAGATAGTTGTTTTCGCGGTATTACCGAAAGGCAGCCTCTAATTTTGTATGCTCTATCAAAACATAGAGGGCCGGAGCAATACAGCATCCGACCCTCATATTCATACCCTGAAAAAAAACTAAGAACCTATTTGCATTTATTATTCATTCCAACGATGCACTATAAATCCACGTTTACCATCTTCTGTTTTTAAAGAGATGAAATAGATATGCGGATGGCTCGTCGGACCTGTACCGATACGTTTTTCCAAAATAAACTCGGTCAGTTTAACGGCAGAGGCTGCTTTGTCTGTATACGAAGTCTTAGTGTCATTGATAGTCGTTTCAAACTTCGGATTACGGTTGGCAGCATTCACACAATTTAAATTGTTTGCCCAACCACCGTTAAAGTAAACATAATATGTATCTTTCACTTCACCGTTTTGTCGATACCAGTACATATCTTTGGGCGTTGCATAAGATCCGGTAGTGGAAACTCCGGCCGTGTTAATATCGGCACGATAACCATCCCAATAAATACGTGGCGTCGGGTCGTCAAGATTGAGCGGTACCCATAAATCAATGGAACGGCTTTCCTTTTCCTGGTCGGTCACAGTAATAGTTGTACCACCATCACCTACCACAGTAACAGTTACTGTAGTGCCGGATATTGCCACAGTAGCTACCCCTTCATTCAGAGATTTAACGGTATAACCGCCATTACCGGAAGTGATATTGAAAGAAATCTGTTGAGGCGTACCCTCGTACACATATTCTCCCTCAAGAATCCCCTCTTTATCAAACAGAACAGGACGAATCGGGTTCGTCACCCGCACTTTAAGAGTAGCTGACTTGTTTCGGGAATCTGTCACAGTAATCGTTGCCTGATCGACATTTGCTTTACCGCCAAGTATCAGTTTATATCCTCCTGTTACGTCGGGATCTTCCACAATTTCAGCGCTGATGGCTTCAGGAGCAGAATTGGTTACTGTATAACCGCCATTACCGGTCAGGATTTTCATTTCACGAAGAATAACGCCGTCGTTATCCAGACGCAATACTTCCACTCCCTCCGGGAGCGATTCGAGTGTCAGTTCCTGAAGTTTACGTACTTCAACCGTCATGAGAGCACGATTGTAGCTATCATCCGAAAGGCGAACGATAGTGCTACCTATGTCACCGCCTGTCAACAGTATCTCGTTGCCAACCACCTCGGCAGTCACCACATCCTCATTATCACTCTCTACACGATAATTCACACCGTCCAAACCAATACCGATATGCAGGACTTCTCCCTCAACGAGCACCGGATTGTGCGTAGTAAGCGGAACATTGACATAAGGGTAATACACATCTTTGTCATTTTCACATCCCGTCATCAAGCAGAGAAGAGCCAGAAAAGGGATAAAGGATAAATATTTTATTTGTTTCATTGATTCAAGATTTTTAAAGCCCGATTAAATCTCCCCAAGGGAATATCCGGACAAACTGTTAGTTTTATCAAGTTCTGCAATATCCCGTCTTATTAAAACAGAAAGAAGCATAATTGCCATCCCATTAATAATTAGGATTCTGATACATTCCGTCTTTATTCGTCGAGATCTGTATCTCACTCAACGGAATGGGGAACAAATAATTCTTATCACTGTCGAAGCTGGTTTTCGTCGTACTAAAACCATTGCGGTTTTCCAGGAAGTGCTCAAGCATACCGGTACGTGCGAGGTCATACCAACGCCAGCGTTCGAAGCAAAGCTCACGGGCGCGCTCCAACAAAACATCTTCGAGTGTATACGTATCGTAATTCCCAAATCCGGGGGTATCGTCTTCAGTGACAGCAACTCCCTGATTTAATCCGCGGGCACGTTGCACGATGCGATTCATTGCTTCCACACCCTCGTCGGACGGTGAACCGTTGTTCAACATCAAATCGGCTTCGGCATACATTAGCAGTACATCGGCAAAACGCAGTACGAGGATATTGTTCGGACAGTTGGAATACACAAAGTTGGTATGTTCATCTTTCCAGGTAGCTCCCCAACGATATTTGGTGACACCACTGTTCGTTACAGACTTCGCATTGTCTCCGGGTTGCGGTTTACCGCTTAGCTCCGTCATGGGTTTCTGTGCTATCGGGCTATTATTGGTCTTATCAAAGTCAATCACATAATCGGCCAGATTCCACTCCCGACGCTTGTCGTAACCATTGGCATCATAATAGTTCCAGAATGAGGGAACATATTTAAGGTTGCATTGTCCGGCAATGGCATTTGTACGCCAGCCGCCGTAAAGTTTCTGTCCGTCGGTATTGATTGCACGGGCACCGTATTCTTTCGGCCATTGTGAGCCATAAGGATTCTGTGCACTGAACTGTATTTCCCAAATCGTCTCTTTATTGATGTTCTTATTTTCAATTTTAAAGACATCTCCGTAGACCGGTTCCAGATCACGTCCGCTGTTGGTGATTACATCTTGCAGCAGTGCCAATGCGTCACCGTAAAGTTTTTCATCTGTCTGTTCAATCTGCTCGTAACCGGCTACACGATCGGCGGCACGTGCCGAAGCCATCGTAATATATACTTTTGCCAGCAATGTTTTGGCAGCCCAGTAATTCGCCCAACCACCGTCTATCTCTTTAGGCAGAACATCTTCGCCCAAACAGAACAATAAATCATCTTCAATGAGTTGATAAACTTCTGCTACCGGTGTACGTCCCATGTCGTAAGTCAGCTCCGTCACATGATCGGTCATCAAAGGCACGGCTCCGAAAGTCTGCACCAGGTTGAAATATCCCCATGCACGTAAAAAGCGTACATTAGCCACATAGCGGTTGATAAGTTTAGCGTCTCCTTCGATTCCCTGTGCTTTGTAGATAACAGTGTTGCAGGCGGTAATCAACCGGTAGTAGCGAAACCAGAATTGCTTGATACAGCCATCGGTAGGCGTATATGTATAGCGGTCGATAAAACCACGCAGGTTCGTTTCATTGGGATACATACACTCGTCCGTACCCACCATACCGACAAATAACGGGGTATTGGTGCCGACGTTATACATATAGCGCAGCGTAGAAAACGCACCGACTGCTCCTACTTTCAGAGATTCGACAGTCTTATAGAAAGTTCCTTCATCGAATTCAGACTCCGGCTTCTCTTCCAAGAAATTGGTACAAGACGAAACGGAAGTTCCGAGTAGGAACGTAGTAGCCAATAATAATATGATATATTTTTTCATGGAATTCAATATTCAGGGTGTTAAACAAATCAGAAAATAAAATTAAAACCGACAGAATAAGAACGATTGCGCGGATAAGCACTGTAGTCGAGACTCGGCATCAAGTCGCCTGTCTGTCCCTGACGAGTGTTTACTTCCGGGTCAAATCCCGTATATTTGGTAAATACGCAAAGGTTCTTGACCGAAGCAAACAGTTTGATGTTCTGCATACCGACTTTCTTGGCTACTTTCTTTCCAAGTGCGTAGGCCAGCGTGATGTCTCCTATACGGAGGAATGAACCGTCTTCAAGCATTTTGGATGTACAGTAGTTGAGTGCCACCCCACCCGGCATACGATATTTGGCTTCGTTGTTACCGGCAAAGAATACATTACCATCTGCATCATAAAGTGTCGGTGACCAGGAGTTGGTATTCATTTCAGCAATCTGATTATGACCGTCACGTCCACTTGTCAATGAATGGAGGTTGGCGTTGAAAACAGTTGCTCCGTAACTGAACTGCATGGCTACGCTCAATGACAGGTTCTTATAAGAAACTGTGTTCGTCAAACCGCCTGTGAAATCCGGTTCGCCACTTCCCAGTAATACGAGGTCGGCGGAAGTGATTTTACCGTCACCGTTCTGGTCGCGGAAGCGATAATCTCCCGGACGTATGCTGGCAATCTTCTGTCCGAGCACTTCGGTAAGCCCCTGTTCATTGATTTCGTGCTGTGAAGCATACACACCGTCAATCTTATAGCCATACCATTGCCCGAGACTCTTATTCTTGCGAATCATGACAAAGTTTCCGGAACCGGGAATAACCCCCGGGTCAAATCCCATCTCATCACCAGGACCGATATCAAGCACTTTCGAACGGTTGAAGCCGATGTTGGCATTCAAGGTCCAGTTCCATTTCTTAGTCAGAATAGGGGTAGCATCCAAGGTAATCTCAATACCCTGATTGCGGACGGCTCCGACATTGGCCCATCCCTTTTCGTATCCCGTAGCCAATGCTGCATTCTTTTCAATCAGCAGGTCGGTGGTCTTTTTACGATAAACATCCACCGTCATTGCCAGGCGGTTTTTAAAAAAAGACATATCCAGTCCGAGATTGACCATATCCGTTGTTTCCCAACGTAATGACGGGTTTGCCGGCCTGTCAATGCTGGCACCGTAAGAAAGATCGGAACCATACATCGGATAGAATGAAGAAGCGATTGTTGAAAGGCTACGATAAGAAGGAATGGCTGTGTTACCACTGCGACCATAGCCGAAACGCAACTTTAGGTTATAGAAAACTCCCAAGTCTTTCACAAACGACTCTTCGTTGATACGCCATGCCAGACCAACTGACGGGAATCCCGCCCATTTATTACCGGCACCGAAGCGTGACGAACCATCGGCACGATAACTGGCTGTCAGCAGATAACGTTCCTTATAATTGTATTCGGCACGTGCTAGGAACGACACCATATTCCACTCAACGATTGAGGAAGTAGGAATCTGTGGAGTAACACCCATTCCCAGTCCATTTACCCCCAGATTGAGTGAAGGAAAATTCTGTGTTTCAGTGCGCACCGTATTATTATTGTAGGTTTCAAGCGTGCTACCAGCCAATACTTTAAGGCGATGTCCGCCTTTCCACGAATTGGTATAAGTCAGGAATGCTTCTCCGGAGAGTTTTTTAATTCCGGCATTAGTGACAATGGCACGTCCGTTTGCTTTAAATCCCTGTTCGGTGTTGGCGGGATAAAATACATCTGTTTTCTGATGATTGTCTTCATACGTACCTGCTACATTCAGAGAAAGCTCGGTAAGTATCTTCCATTCCAGTTGCATACGTGCTGTCAGATTGTCTTTATAACGATTGTTGGTAATATCGCGCACTTGTATGTATGGGTTAGAAACAACCTGCCCCTCTTCACTGCCTGTACCTTCGGTAATACCGGATGAGGTAGCAGAATTCAAAGGCGACTGACGTAACAGTTTCACCATCAAACCATCGGAACTGCCGGTTGCTAAACCGGAGTTTTTAGTTCTTGAGCCTGATATATTGGCGGTCATAGTCACATTAGTACTCAATTTCTGAACGAGGTTAATTCTTCCTGTGAAACGTTCGAAACCGGAGTTTACTACTACCCCTTCCTGATTGAGATAACCGCCGGATACCGAATAGCGCGTGTTCTTATTACCACCCGAAACGTTGATACGATATTCCTGATACAGGGCATCGCGGAACATCAGGTCTTGCCATTGAGTATTCGTACTACCCGGAGCACCATACGACTCCCAGTCTGCATAAGTTGAACTTTCGGGAAGTACCCAATAGTTACCGTCACCGTTCGGATTGTCACGATAGACAATACCATCGCTCATGGTCGACGGATCGGTTCCGTAGGGGTAGTATTTCCATCCGGTCTTATAACGCATCAACGCATATTCCGAAGAATTAAGCATATCAAATTGGCGTACTGCCTGCTGCATACCTAAGTTAGCATACAGCTCCACCCGTGTTTTTCCATCATTGGTTCCCTGGCGTGTGGTAATCATGATGACACCGTTCGCACCACGCGAACCATAAATAGCGGTTGAGGACGCATCTTTTAGAATTTCAATAGATGCCACATCGCCCGGATTCAAAGAAGAAGCATCTTCGCAAATCACACCGTCGATAACAAAAATCGGGGCACTTGAAGCATTAACGGACGATGCACCACGAATACGGATGGTGTAATCGGAACCGGGAGCACCGTCATTCTGCACAATCTGCATACCGGCTGCCTTACCTCTCATGGCATCTTCGAGTGACGTAATGGCACGTTCGCTCAATGCATCCTTACTAATAGATGATATGGAACCTGTCAAGTCCGAGCGACGCATAGAGCCGTAACCGATGGCTACCACTTCTACGTCTCCCAAACCAATCACGTCCTCTTCCATAATAATATTGATCTGTGTACTATTGCCTACACGATGATCGACAGTTTTCATACTAATCATCGAGAAAACAAGCACCGACTGTTTCGACGGTACATTTATAGAGTATGCTCCGTCGATATTGGTAATCGTGCCGCGCGTTGTTCCCTGCACAACGACCGAGACTCCCGACAGTGGGTCTCCCTCCAGATCCGTTACTTTACCGGTAACAGTCAGAGTCGTTTTTTGTCCCATAACATCTATTGCCAGAACAGATGCCAGGAGCATAATCATACATAATGAATAGAATTGTTTCATTGGGTATTAATTTTTTAGGTTACTAAAAGAATACTGTTTTTTTCTCAAATATATGGGTGAAATGATTAGAACTAGGGTTAATCCGTGGATTAACACCCTCAAAAAAGCATTAACCGCTGTGTTAAAAGAGGGATTAACCTCTATTGCCTTTCACATTCTTCCTGATAAGTTCGAGGAACTGTTCCGTATTCACCAATATTACATTTTCGTTTAATAAGTTTTTAAATGCAAGCATATCTTCCACCGTGTAACTGGACGGAGCATTGACGTGTACCACGATTGCCGAATAGGCATCTATACTGTTAATGTCACGCGGAGCCGAGTTCAAAGCCGCAGCGATGGTTTCGGGAGTATGAGGTTCCGTAAACTTATCATCATTCTTCATGAAATAGCGGAACGAAACGACCGGTGCATCTCCTGCAAAGAAATAAGCGCCCTGCCATTTGGCATATCCCAGATAGTTCATATACAAGAATCCTTTCATATCGGGCAAGTTGCCGATGTGCCGCTTCATAAACGTTTCATACGAACCGGCAGACGAACCGGTGAATAGTTCTGCATCGTCCATCAATACCATATACTGCATTCCGCAATCTTTCAACATTCCATTCGTCATGCGGAAATAGTCGGCTACAAACTCATGATGAGACGGGAATGTATAACCCGCACCGGACAATGCTCCGACATAACAATTGGTTGCTGGCAGGTTTTTCTGATACCAGTTGTGCACCGGAACCATATTGGTGCGCAGAGTTGGGGGATACATCCAGGTAAGCGGAATCTCATGTGCACGCGGATGCGAGATATAGGTATTCCGGGAAAACAAATCGAGCATATAGGACGTATTGTCTCCGTCACTGAATACGATCGTGGCATAATGCACGCCCGTCCGTGCCGGAACTTCCACAGGCGAAGCCGGTCGGTCATACGGTTTCAACTGTTTGGACGACAGGATGGAAAGGCTCATGGTGTTGATACCCGGCACGGTGTATACTCCATTATGTTCGCATCCGAACCGCACATCCATGCGTTCAAGATTATAGGGTACTCCCCAACCGTAATGAGGCGAATTGGGTTTCAACATATAATAAAGCTTTTGCAGCACAGCACCGTCACTTTTGGCATTGCTACACCAGGGATATCGGTTCGCTATGGCAAAATCGACCATTGTCCACGGGAAAGAAGCATTGTTCACAATCGCATTCAAGTTGAATTGTGAAGAATGTTGCTTTATATAGTCGGCCAGCCAAGCCTCATCCTTATCCCTCACGTCGGCCAGTTTCTGCAGACTGTTATAAGGAGCTTTAGAGGCCAGGTCCGCTGTCAGTATCACAGCATCAAGCACTCCTGCAAGACTTGCAGCAATGTATGTTTTCTCCAATTTATCATCCACCAATACATACCCTTTCGCTCTGTTCAGGAACAAAGAAGTTATCTCCGACAGGCTTTTCTTCGTAAAGGTATAACCGGAGGCTTTCATTTCAGTCATCCATTTGGCGTATGCCTGACCGGAGTGAAGAAAGATTTCGGGACTGCTGCGATTCACAAGTCCGGCAAGCGAAGCCAGATAGAGCAGTTCTTCATAATTACTGTTTCCCACTTCGGCACGCGTGATTTCAATCAAATCCCAATTTTCAACCAAAGGGGGGTCTTCGGGTTCTTCTACCGGCTCTTGGGTCGGTTCTTCTGCCGGTTGCCAATGCTCCGTATCAGCCGAACTATGACAACTCATCAAACAAAAGATGAAGGCTACCACCATACATTGTGTTTTCATACTATTAACATTTCTACCTCTACATTTTTCTTCCTTATTTCTTCTCCAAAGCCCGTATCACGTTTGGAGCAATGATTTCCAATCCACCTTTCTTCGTCGGATGTACTCCGTCTCCAACAAACTTACGTAGTTCGGATACTCCTTGCTCTTCTGCTATACGGCTAAAGATCTCTGCCGTGTTGATATATCTCAATTTTTGTTTTTTGGCAATCGTTCGATAAACATTGTTGTATGCCTTCATTTCAGGACGATTCTCTGCATTTTTTCCCAGCGGATAGCCACAAACCGAATGCAAGAGCATCTCACATTCCGGTAATTGCTCCCTTATGTGCTTAATCAGTACTTCAGTATTTTCACGGCAATCTTCCAAAGAGATATTAAAACGAGTAACCGCGTCATTGGTTGCAAACTCCAGAATGACAGCATCCGGCTTTTTCGAAAGAACACTGTCCGCTAAATTTCTCAACGCCCAAACCGAATTCTGTCCACTTTTTCCAGTATTCAATACAGTCAGACGATTATCGTATTTCTTATTTAATTCCTCTTCTACTGCTTTCACCCATAAAGGACCATTCGGGCGCATACTAGATATACTCGTTCCATAAACAACCAAAGTCTGAGTTTTACCTGATTTCAGATTTCTCACCAACCGGGATTGAGCGAACAAATAGGAATGACAGAATAACATCAATATCACAAATATCCATTTACTTTTCATAAATCAAATGCTTTATTATTTTTATAAACCGCTTTTTTCTATTTCGATCCGAATATAGCCTTCCATAACATAGGTACGAGCACTTCGGTAGCCGCCTTTTTAGTTGGCAAAATACCATCCCTTTGATACTGCTTAAGCCCTTCTTCGCCGGACTGATCATATACTTCATTAAACGGAATGGAAAAATCAACCAATATAATATTCTTCTTCAAAGCTACTTCACGGCAAGAAGTATTAAAGGCAGCTATTTCAGGACGAGTTTCGGCTGCACTTCCCAATGGATGTTCTGAAAGGATATATAGTATAATAGTGGCATCCTTATTCTGTTCTCTCAAATGATCTATCATATATTCAGCACAACGTCCTGAATACCAAGGCCAGTTATTAAACCGTAGTACTGCATCATTTTCAGAGAAACCAAAAACTAAGAGATCCGGCTTACGACTCAATACGGAATCTTTGAAGTTCTCGGTAGCCCAAAACGAGCCTATTCCGGATTTAGAACAATTGTAAAAATCCACTTTACCAGGAAACTTTTTATCCAGCCTTTGTTGCAACTGATCTACCCAAAAACGGTTAGAGTGATTGATGGCCGCGCTACTTCCATAAAAAACGACCGTCTGATCTTTTCCAGCTTTCAGATTTTTTGAAAACACAGTTTGAGCTTCCGTCTTAAAGACTGACCAAACCAAAGCTAATAGCAAAATTAAAATACGGCTCATATCTTATTTATTTTTTCCATGGTTTATTATTCACATTCATATTCACATGACGATACCAGTCGAACAGGCCTTTTTCGTCCAGGCGGTTCTGCAAGCGGCGTACATCAAGATTACGCACACTTGTTTTCTGCAAAGCTGCCATCGCTGCTGCCGTACCAGCTGCTTCGCCAATGGTTGCACATATCGGTTGCACTCGGTAAGAACTCATTGCCAAACGGGTTCCGCTGATGATACGCCCGGCTGTCAGCAATCCTTCGGTATTGATGGGAATCAAACTACGGTATGGAATGCCGTAAGGTCCTACGCTGTTCTTTATTTTGGGGTCTACCTTCATTCCCCACGGGTCTAACGAGTACCAGGCGTCAGCAATCTTATCATCGTGCATCACTCCTTTCAATACATCATCCACCGTCAACACATATTCCCCTTTGATACGGCGACACTCTCTGATTCCGATTTTTGGGGCTACATGGGTGACGTATCCGGCCCGATTGAGGGCTTCGAATTGCGGTTCCAGCTTTTTCATGGCACGACGATGAGCGTCAGCTACCAATACAGGATCGGTGGTGTCAGTACATTCTACCGTTGCTCCCCAATGGAGATATATGCCGGAGTCTATCTTCCGGAATTCCTCTTCCGTCTGCTGGGTTACCCACTTCTCCTGATCATGATCAAGTACACCGGTCTTGAATATGTGGCGGGGAAATTCCGCATCGCTGCGGGTGCGTTGGCTGATGTACATCATGGTACATGGCTGCACTCTGCCATCACTCTTTTCGAGTCCGATGCTTTCGTTGAAATCCTTGCGGGCATCGCTGCCGTAGAAGTATTCACAACCGGCTTTGGCTGCCAGAAGTCCGGTACCGGTGGCGTCGATGGTAACCGGAGCGGAGACTTTCTGCAACATACCCTGACGCATCACGCAGACGCCGGTCACTCTGTTTCTGTTGCCTTTTGTCTCGACCACTGCATCCACAACCGGTGAACCGCACATCAACGTGATATTCTTTTCCGCTTTCATCATGCCGTAAACGACTTGTGCAAATGACGACGGCAACCACCAATGCTGCTTATTATCCCATGCCCATTGTCCGAACGTGTTGCTGGGGGTAATGCTTAGTGAATGTTTCTGGTTCAGTTCGCGCACCATGTCGATAAATACACCGACACGGGGTGCACCGCACATATATGTGACATACATATCCACCGGAGCTCCTCCGGGCATCATATCTTCTTCCAGTAAAATCACCTTGGCTCCCTCTCTGGCAGCAGCAACGGCAGCAGGTATACCTGCCGGTCCGGCGCCCACTACAATCACATCGCAATGCAACTCGGGCAATTTAAACAGGGATTTATCTTGGGGATTCATCGCTTCATTCGCGGCAAACATGGAGACTCCGGGCAAAGCTGCACCAGCAGCGCCTATTCCCATGTTCTTCAAAAACTGTCTTCTATTCATTGTCATAGTCGTATGCTTATTTCTTTTTTAAACCATCGAAAAGCCCCATTGAGGCAAGTCGGTCTTGTAGTTGTTTGATATCTATGGAACGAAGTCCGGTTTGATTCAAGGCGGACATAGCTGCTGCCGTACCGGCTGCCATTCCGATGTTGGAACAGATAGGCTGCACTCTAAGAGAACTGTGCGCAATGCGTGTCGCACTGATGATACGTCCGGCAGTGAGCAACCCCTCGGTCTTGGTTGGCAGAATACTGCGATAGGGAATGCCGTAAGGGCCGATATGCTTCATTTCTTCGGGAATTTTCATTCCCCATACATCGAACGAATAGTGTGCGTGGGCTATCACATCATCGTGCATCGTTCCGGCAATGAGATCGTTGGCTGTAAGCACGTACTCGCCTTTGATGCGACGCACTTCGCGCACGCCCAGCTTTGGAGCCAGATGTACTGCGTAGCCGGCTTCGTGCCAAATTTCGAGGTTTTCCTGCAGGCGTTCCAATGCTTCCTGCTGGGCTTGTGCCAGCAACAGAGGGTCGCGGGTATCCTTGCAATATACAGTCCGTCCCCAGTGCAGATAGATGCCGGCGTCTCTCCGAATCATATCCTCCTTGTCGTCGGCTTTCACCCAACGATTCAGGTTATCTTCCACAGCACTGCTGCCTTTCAGTTTATCAATAGGTAGTATGGCATTGCGCTTGATTCTTTCACTAATCAGCATCCAGGTACAGGGCTGCACCTTACCATCGGCCACTTCGATGCCTACGGGCTCGTTGTAGTCGCTCTTGGCTTCGCTGCCAAACATATATTCGCATCCTGCCATATCGGCAATCAGTCCGTTGCCGGTGGCATCTATGGTAACTGCCGCATCAATATCCTGATAATCGCCATTACGCATAATGCGCACTCCGGTCACCTGGTTTCTGTTGCCGGAGGTCTTGAGCTTTACTCCTACAACAGGTGCTGCGCACATCAGCGTGATGTTTTCTTCTTTTTCGAGAAGCTGATAAATCACTTCCGCATAGGAACCGGGCATCCACCAGTGATTCTTTCCGTCACTGCCTGTTTTTCCGAACGTCTCACAAGTACGCCCGCCAATGGTGTGTTTTGCATTCAATACCTGAATCATCTCCTGAAACACTCCCACCCTGGGACCACCGCATATAAAGGGAACATACATATCGACCGGGGCTCCTCCAGGCATATTATCCTCTTCCAGCAATATTACTTTAGCTCCCTGACGGGCTGCCGCAATGGCAGCAGGTACTCCACCAGGACCGGCTCCGACTACCACCACATCACATTTCAATGTTGGATACTTGGGCTTGGCTTTCTCTACCTTCTCATTGCCCATAGCGGCTACAAATGACGAAGGCAGGACACTCAATGCTGCAATAGCAGACACTTTAGTAATAAAATCTCGTCTATTAATTTCCATATATGTGTATACTTTAATGTTTTTCAATTAGAATTTATGGCAGAATCTCTATTGACGTGTTTGATTCTTAACCGCCAAAGCAACTCATCTACCGGCACTACTTGTACCTTTTTGTCCAGCAACTGCTTACACCAGTACACGGGAGTCACTCCTCTCGGCGAACGGCTGTTCTGCGGCGCACTGACAATACTGTCTTTCGACTCTTTCTCAAAGCGCGACCAGGCATGAACAATGGTCCACGCTATCTCACCCTCGGGAATTTTATTCGTCGCATCTTCATTAATTACTGCTGCAATCTGGGAGGGAGTACCGGACTTTTCTTTTTCCTGGTTAGCCCATATCTGTCCGCGTGCGGAAATCACCGGAATATCGTTCCCTTTCCGGTCTTTCACCCAAAACACTTTACCATATCCGCCATTATAGGGAGAATACTGCACGGCAAGCATTCCGGCTATTCCCTCCAATTCTTCGGCAAAGACACGATACGCATCCAGAGCTTCTTTCGAATCTATTTTATGACAAATGAAACCAAATGCTTTGATACCCATCTTTTGCATGTGCACATTCACGATACGGGCAAAACTCCGCAACAGTCCCTCTCTGTCGGCGCGCTTTGAAGCAAAAAGGTCAGGGTAATAGTATCCGCCGCCATATTCGGCAAGCGATACGTTCCGTGGCTGACTGTTCATCAGTACATTGAGCACATCGGGAGCAGCCATTGACAGGTTGACCATACACGTAGTGAATGACATGGGAATCTTGCCATTATGTTCGTTGCTCCAAAAGTCAGGATTATTGATAAAACTACCCAATGTCCACTGCATATTATCTCCGTCGCTCATCACAAAGGAATGATAAATTGCATCAGATTCCCAATTTATCCGGGCCGGATTAACAGTTTTAATCTTTTTTATTTTTTCGTTGCCGGTGATGGAGAGCATGGCAAGATTCATGCACCAGTCGGAAGCTGTATTAATTAATCCCCAATGGGAACAGGGGGCGATGTGCTGAAATTCCGGTCCGCTATTCCAGCCTATCACCGGTGACAAGGGGCGTACCCACTCCAGTACAGTATCCAGCAATTCGTCCACTCCGTAATAAACCATTCCCTTATGGGCAATGGCATAATCACGATTGTTGGCTATCGACGGATTGGTCAGGACGATGAAGTTATTGTTCATCCGGGATTTGTGTTCGTCAAACCAGGACTGGGTCAGATTCTCCTTGCTGGCGTCATACAATTTCTTCAAGCCGGATGCTTTTGCCTGTTCTTCCAATGTTATATCTACCAGAATTCCTTTCAGGATGCCGGCTTGTGCGGTTGCCAGATTGATGGAGTTGTCTTTCCGGTTATAATCATATAGAATGTAACCTTTTATATAGCCTTGCTTTTGAAAGCGTTTCACGACTTCCCAGGTATTCAGGGCGCCCCGTTCCTTGACTTTGAGGCGTTTCAGCCAAGCTTTATAATACAGTTGATAATCCGGTGTACGATTCTCAACCCAAAGTCCCTCGTTGCCGATACCCTCGTTTACAGCTTGAGCAGCAAGTCCGCATAAGGATTGGGCGACATTCATCTCACGAATATCACCGGGACGGGACAGTGTACATTTCAAGATGTAACCGGGCCTTTTCTGAACAGGCCACCAGTTATCCGGTGAAGAGGAAGCAACTACCGGTGAGATGGTTCCTCCCAGCAGCATTCCTATTAAGAAGAGTGTTTTAATTAGATTTTTCTTTTTCATCGTGGCATTAGTTTATATAGACAAAGATATCCGGGAGCCTATAATATATGGGTTAATTTATAGGTTACCTCCCACTTTTATTTTATTAATCCTACCCGAAAAGGGCTTTTTTTCGTGCAAATGTGTTCATCTGCTATCGAACGATATCGAAGTTCCGTTCATAGATGAATTTGCAGGAAATGTTCCACTTCATCCATCAGTTTAGGAAACAGATCTGTAATTCCGGGATGATTGAATGCATGAGAATAATAGGGATAAAGGTGAAGTTCGACTTCAAGCCCCTGTTTAGCAAGCCAAGAAGCAAAGTTAGTGCTTTGTACGTATCCCACAAGAAAATCACCTAACCCATGTCCGAGAAAAACAGCCGGACTTGAAACCGGAATCATGGACGCGGGTGATATTTCACGCTTGAACTCGGTGGTGTTGGGTGCGAAATAGGGTTTATCATCACCACCAAACATATTGTAATCGTATACGCCGGCAAAACCGACCAACACTTTAGTTCCGGGATCGCGCAATGCGGACACGGCCGACAGGTGTGCGCCCGAACTGCCTCCCGCATATCCGTAGCGGGTGGTATCTATCCGACACTCGGCGGCACGTTGAAAGACGTATTGCCGGGCGTAGTTGATATCATCAAAAGCGCGTGCAATGGTGGCACCCGGATGAGTGGACAACGAATGTCCCACCCGCACTCCTGCTATCCCGCGGGAAGCCAGGTATTTGGAAATGACTTCCACCCGTTCGGGCGTGCCGGAAGTCCATCCGCCACCGAAGATGTGAAAAAGGACGGGGAAGTCGGAACCTGAAGCAGGAAGGTCGATATACATTTCCAGATCGTATCCCTCGTGCGAACGGTAGACGAAATGTTTCGTCCGTACCTTTTGCTCGTCAATCTCGAACTTATGGTCGTAGATTGTCTTGCTCCAAGGCACAAAGGCATCTGCAGGAAATTGACCGGCATACAGTTTGGCCAATTGTTGCCGGGGATAGACATCTATCTGGTCTCCTACCTGATAGAGGCGATTGCCATAGCGGTTGTAGCCAATGTGTTTTCCTACCGGTTTTTCTTGTGCCCGGAGCGGAGGCCATACAGCCAACGACAGGCCACACGCCAAAAGCAGCATGAGCGGACGGCAAAGGGAACAGCGGAAAACAATGTCAGAAGAAATATGCATCATGTTCTAATTAGTATTATATAGGTTCATCAATTCGATGACACAAAAATAGGGTCAAAGCAAAAAAAAGGGGGTTAATTTTCGGATTAGTGCGCTTTTTATTTCATTAATCACTCCATAAAAAGGTAGATGTCAGGCAATCACCCAAGAGAATTAAACTGAATTATTAGGAATACATGAGGGAAATTTCTAACTTTGCATTGAAACGCATTTCTAAAACGCCGTTTGATTATGCAGAGAACATACCAGTTTTTTATATTCATTGCCATATTTGCTCTTTCTTTTCAACCGCTAAAAGGGGCAGGACTGCTCTTTTCAAGAGAGACTCCCCAGACTTATTTAGACTTATTCAGTGGAAACGATATTTCATTCACCAATTCTGTAACGATCTCTTTCGATTTATCTATCCTTAGCCATGAGAGTTTCGGACAGATATGGGTGTATGAGGATAAGGCCGCGCCATATAGTTTTGCTTATATCGGTCGCGACAAGAGCAGTTCATCGTTTGTCATCAACAGCCTTTCGGATAAAAAACAATTTCTCGAAATACCCGTTTCGCCCCAAACTATCGGTGCGCGCAAATGGCTGCACGTAGAAACGCGGTTGGACTTTCAGCACCAGAAAGCGGAAGTAACTATCGATGGCCAGAAATACTTGCTTGATGGTATTACTATCCCGAATCCGTCTAAGGCGAATATTATCTTCGGTGCCAATATCAAGGCGATTCCGGAAGTGCCTGTCATGGTGATTAAAAATATCATGGTGAGGGATGAGGCTTCTCATTCTTTCCTGTTCCCGCTCACAGAGTCGGATGGGAATTTGGTGCATGAGGCAGGTAACAAGTTACACGGAACAGTAGTCCATCCCACGTGGCAGATTAACAAACAGTTCTTCTGGCAGGAAATAGGTACGTTTACCAGTTCGGCGGCTGCCGGAATAGCATTTGACGAACCGGACCGGCAAATATTAGTTGTAGGTGATAATAATATAGGTAAGTTCGACATCAACACGTTGAAACTGACCGAATCCCCCAAAGAAACGGTGGGCACGCAAACGGGATATTCGGGCGAGGCTATTTATAACCCGGATAAGCAGGAGACTTATTTCTATAACTTAGCGGATATTGGCGGACAAACCGGTCCTTTCTTCTCCACTATTTCGGATAAGGATCTGCCCACCCGTATCGTTTCTCCTCAATTCTCCAATCCGTTACATCATCATGCTTACTTTTTCGATCAGGCAAGCCAATCGCTTTATATTTTCGGCGGGTATGGCAACTATCAGTATTCAAACCTGACTTATCAGTATGACTTCGATCATGGAGCATGGAAAGAGATACAGTTTACGGGCGATGTCATTTATCCCCGTATGCACACCGTAGCAGGTAAAGGTCCTGTGGAGGGAAGCTTTTTCGTATTCGGAGGAGTGGGCAACGAGACGGGCAAACAGGAACTTGGCAAGGATTTCTTCTGTGACCTGTATCTGTTTGATACTTCCAAGCGTACCGTCAAGAAGTTGTGGAGCAGAGCGTTTCCCGACAATTACTTTATTCCGACCCGCGGGCTTGTGTTCGACAGTAAAAAGGGGTGTATCTATCTTTTGTGCATAGACCGGAAAACAACGAATGCCTCTTTGCACCGGTTTGACGTGAAGACAGGGGAACATGCCATTGTCTCCAACGAGATCGTTTTTCAAACGAACTGTATTCTGTCAACGGCATACCTGTTTAATAATCCGAAAGACAATGAATTATATGCCGTCATCCGGTATAGCGAAGATAATAATCCAAAAGCGAAGATTAGTGTCTATAAGTTGAACGCTCCTCCTATTACTTATCAGGAGCTCAAAAAATGGAATACGGACGATGACAACGAAGCAGGCAGAGCTTACCTTTATTATATAATCGGAGGAGTCGTACTTTTGCTGATTCTTTGTTTTGCTTATTATCGGCATAGAAAAAAAGGTAGTAAACAAGAGGCAACAGCACCGAGCGTTCCAGAAGATAGTGTATCTGTCGATGAGAAGAGTACTGATGCACCGGCCAGTACTCCGATAAAGGTTAATGCTGTCTATCTGTTTGGAGATTTTCAGGTGTTCGATACCAAAGGCAATGAAATTGCTTATCGTTTCGGTCCGAAAATAAAACAAATGTTTGTCCTCGTACTGCTTCATTCACACGACGGTCAGGAGGGGATCAGTACTAATAAACTGTCTGCCCAACTCTGGCCGGAGAAGACTACGACCTCTGCCAAGAATATACGTAACGTCACGATCAACCACCTGCGGAACATTCTAACTGATTTAGAGGGAGTGGAGCTTGTTTTCTTAAACGACAAATGGAAGATTGTGTATGGAGATAATTTCTACTGTGATTATCTCAAAGCCTTGAATATAGCAAAAATGCTGCAACAGGTTCATTCACCTCAAGAACAAGAAGAAGAGGTAAAACAACTTATCGGCCTGCTGCAACGAGGCACCTTACTGCCTACTTTTGTACATTACGAATGGTTTGGCAATATCAAAATTAACCATGACGAACTTTTCATCCGGATCATCGAGAAACTGCTTCCTATCGTAGAAGCGAATAATGAACCCAGAAAGGTTATCGTATTGTCCGACGTGCTTTTCTCGTTCGACGGAATGAGCGAAACGGCATTGACTTTCAAAATAAAAGCACTCAAGAAACTTGGACAAAAAGCGTATGCACAAAGTGTTTATGACCGTTTCCAAAAGGAGTACCAGCAACTCTATGGAGAGAAGTATAAGGAAAATTCGTTAGAAGAATAAGGATTTGATGCCATGCCTGGGAAACTTTTTTTAGTCAAAAGAATAAAGGAACCTATTATAACTAATGGTTTTATTAGGCATTTTAAATTAATTGTGTTCCTATCGATAAGAGTAGAGACTTAAAAAAAGCATAAGAGAAATCTCCTAATTGCTATTTACATAGAAAAATAGTACTTTTGTACTCCATTCAAAAAAGAATTTATGACGAAAGCATTATTTTTTGATATAGACGGAACATTGGTCAGTTTTGAAACTCACCGCATCCCGTCGTCTACCATTGAGGCACTGGAAGCCGCTCGTGCAAAAGGACTGAAGATATTTATCGCTACGGGACGTCCGAAAGCCATTATCAACAACCTCTCCGAATTGCAAGACCGGAATCTGATTGATGGATATATCACCATGAACGGGGCTTACTGCTTTGTCGGGGAACAGGTAATCTATAAAAGTGCCATCCCCCAGGACGAAGTAAAAGCGATGGGAGATTTCTGCGAGAAAAAAGGCGTTCCCTGCATCTTTGTAGAGGAACACAACATTTCCGTTTGCCAGCCCAATGACATGGTGAAAAAGATATTCTATGATTTCCTGCACGTGAATGTGATTCCGACTGTATCTTTCGAGGAGGCAACCAGTAAGGAAGTCATCCAAATGACACCCTTTATCACGGAAGAGGAAGAAGAAGAAATCCGTCCGTCTATTCCTACCTGCGAGATAGGCCGGTGGTATCCTGCATTTGCCGATGTGACCGCCAAAGGAGACACCAAGCAAAAGGGCATTGATGAAATAATCCGCTATTTTGATATTAAACTCGAAGATACCATGGCTTTCGGAGACGGAGGAAATGACATCAGCATGCTCCGCCATGCAGCCATCGGAGTAGCCATGGGACAAGCCAAAGAGGATGTGAAAGCCGCTGCCGATTATGTGACAGCTCCCATCGACGAGGATGGCATCAGCAAGGCAATGAAGCATTTTGGTATTATCTGATTATGAGCGTAGACACCAATAACGCAGCGTTTCAGGACGCCCTGAACCTGATTCAATATACGCGTCAATCGGTTTTCCTGACCGGGAAAGCGGGTACAGGGAAATCTACATTCCTGCGTTACGTCTGCGAAAACACCAAAAAGAAACATGTTGTACTCGCCCCGACAGGCATCGCTGCTATCAATGCCGGAGGAAGTACGATGCATAGTTTCTTCAAACTCCCTTTCTATCCGCTGCTGCCGGATGACCCGAACTTGAGTCTCCAGCGTGGTCGTATCCATGAATTTTTCAAATACACCAAGCCGCACCGGAAGCTGTTGGAACAAATAGAACTGGTCATCATCGACGAAATTTCAATGGTAAGGGCGGATATCATTGATGCCATCGACCGAATCCTACGTGTATACTCTCACAATCTGCGCGAACCTTTCGGAGGAAAACAACTGTTATTGGTAGGCGACGTATTCCAACTGGAGCCCGTCGTAAAAAACGACGAACGGGAAATATTGAACCGCTTCTATCCTACACCCTATTTTTTCTCTGCCAGAGTATTCGGCCAGATAGACCTGGTATCCATCGAACTTCAAAAGGTATACCGCCAAACAGACCCCGTTTTTGTCGGCGTCCTCGACCATATCCGGAACAATACAGCCGGAGCGGCTGATCTGCAACTACTGAACACCCGTTATGGAAGCCAGATAGAAGAATCGGAAGCTGATATGTATATCACTCTGGCCACCCGTAGAGACACGGTAGACTCTATCAACGAAAAGAAACTGGCAGAACTTCCCGGAGACCCAATTACTTTTGAAGGAGTCATCGAAGGAGATTTCCCCGAAAGCAGTCTACCCACCTCACAAGAGCTCGTACTGAAACCCGGTGCACAAATCATCTTTATTAAAAATGATTTCGACCGCAGGTGGGTAAACGGTACCATTGGCGTCATTGCCGGAATTGATGAGGAAGAAGAAACCATCTACGTTATCACCGACGATGGAAAAGAATGTGACGTAAAGCGTGAATCATGGCGCAATATCCGTTATCGCTACAACGAAAAGACAAAAGAAATAGAAGAAGAAGTCTTAGGTAGCTTCACACAATATCCCATCCGGTTAGCTTGGGCCATCACTGTCCATAAGAGTCAGGGACTGACTTTCAGCCGTGTAGTCATCGACTTCACAGGTGGTGTATTTGCAGGTGGACAAGCATACGTGGCACTAAGCCGCTGTACCTCACTGGACGGTATTCAGCTCAAAAAGCCTATTAACCGTGCTGACGTCTTCGTCCGCCCCGAAATCGTAAACTTTGCCGGACGTTTCAACGACCGGCAGGCTATCGACAAAGCTCTGAAACAAGCGCAGGCCGACGTGCAATACGCTGCTGCTTCACGCGCTTTCGACAAAGGAGACATGGAAGAATGTCTGGAGCAGTTTTTCCGCGCCATTCATTCCCGCTATGATATTGAGAAACCTGTTCCCCGCCGTTTTATCCGACGTAAACTCGGTGTCATAAACACCTTGAAAGAGCAGAATAAGAAACTCAAAGAGCAAATGCGCGAACAGCAGGAACGCCTCCGCCAATATGCTCACGAATATCTATTAATGGGTAACGAATGTATCACCCAGGCACACGACTCACGTGCCGCCCTCGCCAACTACGACAAGGCACTTAGTCTCGACCCTAATTATGTGGAGGCCTGGATACGCAAAGGAATCACTCTCTTCAACAACAAAGAGTATTTCGATGCTGAAAACTGCTTCAACACTGCAGTCACCCTCTATCCGGCAAACTTTAAAGCTGTCTATAACCGCGGAAAGCTCCGACTAAAAACAGAAAACACAGAAGGTGCCATTGCCGACCTGGACAAGGCCACCAGCCTGAAACCGGAACATGCCGGTGCACACGAACTCTTCGGAGACGCTCTGTTGAAAGTCGGGAAAGAAGGAGAAGCCGCCTTACAATGGAGAATTGCAGAAGAACTTAGAAAGAAAAAATAGCCTATTCTTCCCGACCTCCGCACCTATCCATCTTTGTCATCTACACACTTACATAAAAATCATCCTACCCACAACATCTCCATCAACTACACACAATATCTCCATCAAACAGCGCCCCCTCGCACGGCCTCCCGGCCTCGTTTTTCCGACGTCAAGCGCAGGTGTTTTCTCCGGCGTTAAAAAGGGCAGACTGTTTGAGCGTAGCGAGTTTCTGCCCTTTAGCCGGAGGAAACACCGGAGTAGCCGGAAAAACGCAGCCTTGATTCTTTCTTTTTGGTTCCTTTTCTTTCGTATCAAGACGAAAGAAAAAGAACTGATTCTCCCTCTATATCAAAAACTTTTATTAGTTTTGTTCTTTGTAATATCTCAAACTCTTAAAATAGAAGCAAATGAAAAAAGGTTTGAAAATCGCAGCTATCACAGTAGGAGTCATCATCATTCTGATGTTCCTTCTTCCTTTCGCCTTCCAGGGAAAGATAGCCGACATTGTAAAAACAGAAGGCAACAAGATGCTTAATGCACAATTTGACTTTAAGAACCTTAACATTAGCCTGTTCCGTAACTTTCCACAGGCTTCTGTCACTCTCGAGGATTTCTGGTTAAAAGGTACTGGTGAATTTGCCAACGACACCCTTGTACAGGCCGGAGAAGTTACTGCCGCAGTCAACTTATTCTCTCTTTTCGGAGATAGCGGTTACGATATTTCTAAAATATTTATTGAAGATACACGGTTACATGCCATTGTATTGCCGGACGGACGTGCCAACTGGGATATTATGAAACCGGATACAACAGCAACAGCCGAAGCTCCTGTTTCAGAAGAAGAAGCATCTTCTCCTTTCAAAGTGAAGCTACAACGCTTTGTTATCAAAAACATGAACCTGATTTATGACGATCAACAAGGGAAGATGTATGCTGATATCCGCGACTTTAACGCAATCTGCGCCGGAGACTTAGGAAGTGACCGCACTACTCTGAAGTTGGAAGCGGAAACCAAATCACTTACTTACAAGATGAACGGAATCCCTTTCCTGGCCAATGCCAATATCTCCGCAACAATGGATGTGGATGCCGACCTTGCCAATAACAAATACACATTAAAAGACAACACCATCCGCCTCAACGCCATTCAGGCAGGTATCGACGGTTGGGTAGCCTTGAAAGATCCGGCTATCGACATGGACTTGAAACTTAACACGAACGATATCGGGTTTAAGGAAATCTTGTCACTGATTCCAGCCATTTATGCAACGGAATTCTCCAGTCTGAAAACAGACGGAACCGCTACGCTTACTGCAACGGCCAAAGGTATCTTGCAAGGCGACACCGTTCCTGCATTCAACATTGATATGCAAGTCAAGAATGCCATGTTCCGCTATCCGGCTTTACCGGCAGGAGTGGATCAAATCAATATCAGTGCCAACGTCCAGAACCCGGGAGGAAATATCGACCTGACGACGGTCAATATCAATCCTTTCAGTTTCCGTCTTGCCGGAAATCCGTTTAGCCTGACGGCTAATGTAAAAACACCGATCAGCGATCCGGACTTAAAAGCTGAAGCTAAGGGGATTCTCAATCTAGGTATGATAAAACAAGTCTATCCACTTGGAGATATGGAGTTGAACGGTACCATTGACGCCGATATGCAAATGTCAGGACGCCTTTCCTATATCGAAAAAGAGGAATATGAACGTATGCAAGCTTCAGGCACTATCGGACTGACGGGTATGAAACTCAAAATGAAAGATATGCCGGACGTAGAAATCAAGAAGTCTCTCTTCACTTTCACCCCGAAATACCTCCAGTTGAGCGAGACAACCGTCAACATCGGAAAGAATGATATCACAGCCGACAGTCGGTTTGAAAACTATATCGGTTATGCATTGAAGGGTACTACATTGAGAGGAAACCTGAATATTCGTTCCAACTATTTCAATCTGAACGACTTCATGACCGCTTCTGCAGATGAAACGACTGCATCAGAAACTGCGTCTACCGACTCCGTAGCTACAGCTGCCACGGGTATTATGGAAGTTCCCCGCAACATCGACTTCCAAATGGACGCTAACCTGAAACAGGTGCTATTCGATAAGATGTCTTTCAATAATATGAACGGCAAGCTTGTGGTAAAAGATGGCAAAGTGGATATGAAAAACCTCTCCATGAATACCATGGGTGGCAACGTGGTCATGAACGGCTACTACTCCACTGCCAACGTAAAGAAGCCGGAAATGAAAGCCGGATTCAAACTCTCCAATATCGGTTTCGCACAAGCTTACAAAGAATTGGACATGGTGCAGAAGATGGCTCCTATCTTCGAAAACCTGAAAGGTAATTTCTCCGGAAGTATTAATGTACTGACAGATTTGGATGCAACCATGAGCCCTGTACTGAATACAATGCAAGGTGATGGCAGCCTTTCCACCCGTGATCTTAGTTTAAGCGGAGTGAAAGCAATCGACGAAATAGCCGATGCCGTTAAACAGCCAAGTCTGAAAGACATGAAGGTGAAAGATATGACACTGGATTTCACCATCAAAGACGGACGCGTAGAAACCAAACCGTTCGATATCAAGATGGGGGACTACACATTGAATCTTTCCGGTAGCACAGGCCTCGATCAAACCATCGACTACTCCGGAAAAGTGAAGTTGCCGGCATCTGTAGGCAATATCTCTAAACTAATGACTCTTGACTTGAAGATCGGAGGTTCATTTACCTCTCCGAAAGTCAGCGTCGATACTAAAAGCATGGCCAACCAAGCTGTCGAAGCTGTAGCCGATGAAGCTATCAACAAACTCGGACAGAAACTGGGACTGGACTCTGCCGCTACCGCCAATAAGGATTCAATCAAACAAAAGGTGACAGAGAAAGCAGCAGAAAAGGCACTGGATTTCTTAAAAAAGAAACTCAAATAAGAGAGAAGGAGAAGGAATTATGCTTCTGAAGCTATATGACAAAAATAATAACCCGCAGGATTTACAACGAATCATCGACATCCTGAATGACGGCGGACTGATTATCTACCCCACTGATACGATGTACGCCATCGGCTGTCATGGTTTGAAGGAACGTGCTATAGAACGGATATGCCGGATCAAAGAGATAGACCCTAGAAAGAACAATCTGTCTATCATCTGTTATGACTTGAGTAGCATCAGCGAATATGCGAAAGTAGACAATAATATATTCAAGCTGATGAAGCATAATCTTCCGGGGCCATTCACCTTTATTTTGAACGGAACCAACCGGTTACCCAAAATCTTCCGCAACCGGAAAGAAGTGGGTATCCGTATGCCGGATAATAATATCATCCGCGAAATCGCACGCCTGCTGGATGCTCCCATTATGACGACCACTCTGCCCTACGAAGAGCATGAGGACTTGGAATATATGACAGATCCCGAACTGATAGATGAGAAGTTCGGTGACATCGTCGATCTGGTCATTGACGGAGGTATCGGAGGTATAGAACCTTCCACCGTAGTGAAATGTACCGATGACGAACTGGAAATCATCCGGCAAGGGAAAGGCTGGCTGGAAGAGGTATAAAAACCGAAAAATGAATCGAACTGGTATGCTATATGATAGGAACGTGAATAAATAAGTTTTATTATTAATAGCATGCCAGTTCGTTTATACACAGCAAAACAACGATTGGTTATCCCCCCAACAAACCAAAATCATCATATTCATCATGAAAAAGTTAAATCACATCGGCATCTTTCTTGTATGTCTATTCATTACTATCCAATCATTTGCAAGTGAACCCATACGGGTAGCGTGCATAGGAAACAGTATTACTTATGGAGCATTCATCCCCAACCGGGAAATGAACTGCTATCCGGCACAACTTCAAGCTTATCTGGGAGATGGGTATGAGGTTAAAAACTTCGGAGCCTCTGGTCGAACTATATTGTCTAAAGGAGATTACCCATATTCCGAAACAGATACCTACAAAGCATCTCTGGAATATCAGCCCGATATTGTATTAATCAAATTAGGTACTAACGATACCAAACCACAAAACTGGAAATACAAAGACGAATTCAAAGACAATTACCAGACATTAATTGACACATACCGGAATCTGAAATCACATCCACGTATTATTCTCCTGACTCCTATCCGTTGTTTCCTGCCGGAGGGTTCGGAAATCAATGCACAACTGATAGAAAACGAGGTACGCCCCACGGTGGAAGAATTGGCTTGGAAAAATCAACTGGAAATTATCAATCTGTTTAATCTCTTCGGCGACCAGTGGGATTCGGTTATGCTACCGGACAAACTGCACCCCTCTTCTATCGGAGCAGGAGTCATGGCCCAAAAGATATATGAATATCTCGCTGTAAAAACAACAGCTTCTCCAACAAAGCTGCAGACATCACTGGGAATACAAGATGCCAAACGATTCAACTTCCATGGACATCAAGGGTATGAATTTGAGAATGAGGGAGTAAAATGCCTGGTAGTAGAGCCCGCAAAAGAAGCCATAGGAAAACCCTGGATGATTCGTGCACGCTTTTGGGGGCATGAGCCACAGACTGACATAGCATTATTGGAACATGGCTTTCATATTGTTTACTGTGATGTAGCCGACTTATATGGCTCGGATAAAGCTGTTCAACGCTGGAATAGTTTTTACAAGCGAATGGTGAAAGCCGGATTCAACAAGAAAGTGGCACTTGAAGGGATGAGTCGTGGCGGGCTGATTGTCTATAACTGGGCGGCACAAAACCCGGAAAAAGTGGCATGTATTTATGCAGATGCCCCCGTAATGGACTTCAAAAGTTGGCCTATGGGACAAGGTAAATCTGCCGGTTCCGCCATGGATACGAAACAACTTCTCAATGCTTACGGTTTTAAAAACGAAGCTGAAGCGTTGAACTGGAAAAAGAATCCGATAGACTGTGCACCGACAATGGCAAAAGCCGGAATCCCCATCCTGCACGTGGTAGGTGATGCTGACCAAGTAGTGCCGGTTGCTGAAAACACAGCCATTTTCGAACAACGTATGGAGGAATTGCATGCACCAATTACCATTATTCATAAGCCTGGAGTGGATCATCACCCGCACTCCCTCAACAATCCCGAGCCTATTGTGCAGTTCATCCTCAAAGCTACGAACAGGGCGGAAAATATGTGTGTGCATCCTGTACCGGGAAATGAATTCCGTTCGGCAGCCGGATGGACCCAAAACTCGGACTGGAACAGCGTAGCAAAAGACATAACCGCCACTCTCAATGGGAAACATTTAAAACTGTTGTTATTGGGGAATTCCATCACACAAGGTTGGGGAGGTAACAGAAAAGAAGTGACTTACAAGCCCGGCAAAGAGGCTATGGACAATGCCATAGGAAAGGATAATTGGGAAAGTGCCGGCATATCCGGCGACCGCACGCAAAACCTGCTTTGGCGTGTCCGTTATGATAACTACAATAGTTGCCACCCTGAAAACATAGTGATTGCCATTGGAATTAATAATCTGATAAGTGGAAAAGACAGTCCCGAAAACACGGCTGAAGGAATTATCGCAGTAGCCAATGAAGTACGGAAGCAATTCCCCGAATCACGTATCATTCTTTTAGGTCTGTTTCCATCCGGTAAGGAACAACAGAGTAAAGTGCGCACACAATGTGATAAGATTCATGACATATTACAACATCACCGATTCGAGAAAGTTGAATATATCAATCCCACCAAATGGTTCACCGAAGCAGACGGAACAATGAAAGACGGACTTTATGGAAATGATTACATTCATTTCACTGGTGAAGGATATAAAGTAGCAGCAACAGAAATAGCCAGAATACTTGCTCGTTAGATAATCCTCCAAAATCTAATCTTCACATAATAGTATCAGAAATAATAAGGGCTGCGTCACATTTTCAGTGCGCAGCCCTTATTTCTATTATTTCATCACAAATTACTTAATCAATGATTCCGGATCCAAATGAGCAGATTCGATATCTTTGAAGTAACGGTAAGTACCCACTTTCAATTCAGCTGTAGCAGCATCATCACAAACGATAATACCCTTTTCATGCATTTGCAATGCACTAATTGTCCACATCTGTGTGATAGCACCTTCTACAGCATGATACAAAGCACGAGCTTTGTTATGACCATTTACAATAATCATCACTTCTTTTGCAGAAAGCACAGTACCCACTCCCACTGTCAAAGAAGTCTTAGGAACTTTGTTGATGTCATTATCAAAGAAACGGGAGTTAGCAATGATGGTATCCATTGTTAACGTTTTCTGACGAGTGCGTGAAGTCAATGAAGATCCCGGTTCGTTGAATGCAATATGTCCGTCAGGACCAATACCACCCATGAACAGGTCGATGCCACCGTATGACTTGATCTTTTCTTCGTAACGTGCACATTCTGCATCCAGATCCGGAGCGTTACCATTCAGAATATTAGTATTCTCGGGTTTAATGTCGATATGACCGAAAAAGTTATTCCACATGAAAGAATAATAGCTTTCCGGATGTTCTTTCGGCAATCCTACATATTCGTCCATGTTGAATGTTACCACATTCTGGAAGGAAACGATTCCTTTCTTATTCAGGTCGATCAAAGCTTTATACATGCCCAGAGGAGATGATCCGGTGGGACAGCCCAATACAAATGGTTTTTCGGGGGTTGGATTGGCAGCTTTTATTTTAGCGGCAACGTAATGTGCAGCCCACAGAGATACGGACTGGTAGTCCGGCTGAATAATAAGTCTCATAAGTCGATTATTTTATAGGTTAGTTAATAAATTATCTCATTCACTGTTTTAACGATCTTTCTTCAAACGGTCCGCCATGGCACGTGCCAGATTTTCGCACTGGGTATAAGTCAGGTCTTTCATAGCCTGCTTCATCTCCACCGGATCACCGATCAATTCGAATTTACTCTTTTCAGCAAACTCCGCCAGACGTTTCACCGCAGCACCTGCCCATGCAAAAGAACCGAAGTAGCCCAAATAGCGTCCCTTCACCTCACGCAGCAGAATCTTTGAAAGCAGCGCTTCCACCTCCGGAAATATCTGATTACTATATGTAGGAGAACCGATAATCAATCCCTTATAACGGAAAATATCCGCTATGATATAAGAAGGATGACTCTTTGTCACGTTATGCATAACGATATTCTTAACTCCCTGTGCAGAAAGCTCTTCAGCAATAGCTTCCGCCATCTGCTCCGTATTTCCATACATGCTTCCGTAGGCAATAACAACACCTTCATCCGCATCATAACGACTCAAACGATCATATATACCGATCACCTTTGCAATATTCTCTGTCCATACAGGTCCGTGAGTAGAACAAATGGCAGAAATGGGAAGTCCACCTAATTTCTGCAAAGCCTTTTGCACGGGACTTCCGTATTTACCAACGATATTAGAGTAATAACGAACCATTTCTCCCCAGTACTTATCGACATTGATCCGGGTATCCAGGAATCCGCCATCTACAGTACCAAAACATCCGAATCCGTCACCGGAGAAAAGAACTCCATCCGTTTCATCAAAAGTCATCATCGTTTCCGGCCAATGCACCATTGGAGTCATATAAAAACGCAGTTTGTGACGTCCTAAAGCGAGGAAATCACCGTCCTTTACCAGATATTGTTCACCGGTTACCCCATAGAAACCTTCAATCATACCGAATGTTTGCTTATTACCCACGATAATAATTTCCGGATAATGTTGTTTAATCAATCGGATAGATCCCGAATGATCCGGTTCCATGTGATTTATAATCAAATAATTAATGGGACGTTCTCCAATCACTTGCTTGATTTTACGCAAGTAGACTTCAAAATAACAGATATCTACCGTATCTACCAATGCCACCATTTCATCATCAATCAGATAAGAGTTATATGAAACTCCATAGGGCAATGGCCACATCGCTTCAAATCTGTGCTTGTTACGGTCATTTACTCCCACATAGTGGACATTTCCTTTAATTCTTGTTTTACTTTCCATCTTTCAAATCCATTAAATATTTCTTCCACTATTCTATACTCCGCAAAACAGCTATTTATTAAGTGGTAAGTTTATCGTTTGCAAAAATAATCCTTTTTTCCGAATCCCTATACTTCTTACCTTGATAAGCACCTCTTTCTTTCATTCTTTTTTGTAAACGAGCTACAAATTCATAATTTTTCAATCCCCAGTCCGGAGCTATTAATAAATCTTTAGGAGATTGGGAAACAAAACGTTCCACAACCATATCGGGACGGAGATGTTCTACATAATCAATCACCAGATCAATATATTCCTCAACCTCGTTAAACAAATGAAAGCCAGCAGGAGTTACATCATACTCATGTGCCATTCGCGTACCACGGATCAACTGTAACTGATGGATTTTAAGTGTAGCTAAAGGCAGATCGGAAAGAATTTCCGCTTGTGCCACCATTGTATCATGTGTTTCTCCCGGAAGTCCGAGGATGATATGTCCACCTGTCAGGATACCACAGGCCGCTGTCTGGCACACAGCTTCTACTGTATCTGCATAAGTATGCCCCCGATTGATGCGTTTTAAGGTTTCATCACAAGTGCTTTCGATCCCATATTCTACCATGAGAAACGTATGTTTGTTCAAATCTTCCAGATAATGCAACAAACTTTCCGGCATACAATCGGGACGCGTACCAATCACCAGCCCGACTACCCCATCCACCGCCAATGCTTCCTCATACTTACGCTTCAAGCCTTCCAACTCCGCATATGTATTGGTATAGGCC
>ENA-OZHC01000140-OZHC01000140.1-human-gut-metagenome-genome-assembly--contig:-NODE-140-length-28818-cov-6.039287_pt1 | contig 28818 bp, 27 predicted proteins | sample MGYA00244043_ERZ653680 | MGnify/ENA primary metagenome ERZ653680 (study PRJEB26926, sample SAMN06165323) | human gut metagenome | biome: ENVO:00009003; feature: ENVO:2100002; material: ENVO:00002003...
CCTAAGCCTTCGTCGGCAGCGTCAGATGTGTATAAGAGACAGCACCACAACAAGCGTTGTCCAAACGTTGACGGAAAGCATGAAGCCGATAGTGCCGATGATCGTCACAACGCCGGTAAACAGCTGTGAGAAGCCCATCAAAAGGCCGTCTGCAAACTGGTCAACATCGGCAATGATGCGGGAAACGATGTCGCCGGTTTCGTGTGCGTCGAGGTAAGAAAACGGCAGACGGTGAATTTTTTTAAAGGCTGCCTCGCGCATATCGCGGATGGTGTTGTACGTGACCTTGTTGCCACAGACATTCATCAGCCACTGGGCGAGCGCCGCGCAGCCGATGAGCACCGCGCAGGTGAAGAGCTTCGGCAGGATAACGGCAAAGTTGACCTGTTCCTTGCCGATGATGGCGTCGATGGCGTCGCCGACGAGCACCGGGATGTACAGCGAGCACAGCACGCTGACTACGGCAAGTGCAAGCAGCAAAATGATGGTCGGCAGATACGGACGGATTTGCAAAAGAACACGTTTAACGGTACTGTTTTTGTTATTTATCTTGCTCATTTCGCAGCTGCCTCCTTTCCGCCAAACTGAGAGTCATAGATCTCGCGGTACACGGAGCAGCTCGCAAGGAGCGCATCGTGTGTGCCGCAGCCGACAAGCGCGCCGTTGTCTAAGACGAGAATCTTATCCGCATGCCGCAGCGAAGATGTGCGTTGCGAGACGATGAACACAGTCGGCTTATTCGGCAGTGCGGAAAGCGCGCCGCGCAGTGCCTTTTCGGTCACATAGTCGAGCGCGGAAGCGGAGTCGTCCAGAATGAGAATCTCGGGGTTACCCACAAGTGCGCGGGCAATGGAAAGGCGCTGGCGCTGTCCGCCCGAAAGGTTGCGGCCTTCGGCGGTAATTTTCATATCGAGCCCGCCCTTACTCTGTACGAAGTCTGCGGCCTGCGCAGCCTTTACGGCTGCTTGCATCTCTTCGTCGTTGGCATTTTTATTGCCCCAAAGTAAATTTTCGCGCAGCGTGCCGCGAAACAAGACCGCGCGCTGCAATACGACGTGCACCTTTTCGCGCAGTTCTTCAAGCGAATAGGAATTCACGTTGCGGCCGTCCACGCGGATGGTGCCGGAGGACGCATCGTAGAAGCGGGGAATAAGCCCCACAAGCGTCGTTTTGCCGCTGCCTGTGCCGCCGATAACGCCGATGATCTCGCCCGGCTCGGCGGTGAAGCTGATGTTTTCGAGCGCGTTCTTCGCGCCTTCGTTATAGTGCATGGAAACGCGGTCGAACTCGACGGCGTGGGTATTGTAGATTTTCTTGTCGTCGGAATAAACGGTGTTTGTGTCGAGCTCGAGCACGTCGCGGATACGTGCGGCGCTTGCAAAGGACTTTGTTACGGTGATGATGAGGTTTGCAAGTTTGATGAGCTCAACTAAAATCTGGCTCATGTAGTTATACAGCGCCACGACCTGACCCTGCGTCAAAATGCCGGTGTTGACCTGAACAGCGCCGTAATGGATGAGCAGAATGATGCCGACGTTAATCAGGATAAACGTAACCGGGTTTAAAAGTGCGGAGATACGGCCCGTGGATTTCTGGAGCTTGGAGAGCAGCGAATTTTGGCCAATAAATTTTTCTGTTTCGGTGTCTTCACCGCAGAACGTGCGTATGACACGTGCGCCGTTCAGATTTTCACGCGTGGTGTTCAAAACGGAATCCAGCTGGTTTTGAATAGCCTTGTAGCGCTTGATGGTCAGCAGCATGATGCCGAACACCACAACGGAGAGCAGAGCGACCACAATGAGGAACAGCAGCGCGCTGCCGGGATCAATGGTGAACGCCATAACGCATGCGCCGAACACAATGAACGGCGAGCGCATAAACAGGCGCAGTACAAGGTTCACACCGTTCTGCACCTGATTTACGTCATTTGTAATGCGTGTCAGAAGCGTGGAAGTGCCCACACGGTCCAAAAGAGAGAAGGAGAGTTCGTTGATTTTTTGGAACAAGCTGTGACGCAGCCCGGTGGCAAAGCCCACGGCAGCCTTTGCGGCAAAATACTGCGCCGTGATGGCACTGACCATGCCGACCACGCCGAACCCGACCAGAAGCAGACAGCGGGAGATGATGAAGCCGGTGTCACCGGTCTGAATGCCCACGTCGATGATCTGCGCGATTACGAGCGGGACAATCAGCTCAAAGGTGGCTTCGAGCAGCTTGAAAAGAGGCGCTAAAAACGACTCTTTCTTGTAGTCTTTCATGTAAACGAGGAGCTTTCGCATGGCGTTCGTCCTTTCCGAACCGTTTAAACGGCATAGTTTTCCATACAATTCCGTTTTTGTCAGTAATTTTCATTATACCGCCTATTATAGTGTAAGTCAAATCGAAACATACCCTGCCACGGAGCGCAGCAGGGTATGTTCTATAGAACTATTTATTCACAGGAAAGCTCTACCGGGTCTGTAAAGTGTTCGTTGTTGTAGATGTCGCGCAGGGTGTATTGGATCACCGTGCGGTATTCGCCGATTTCCTCATAGGTGATGACGGGTTCACTTGTGTATGTTACCGGGTCGCCGAGCGTGTAGTCCCGGTCGTAGTTGAAATCGTAATCATAATACGAACAGGTGTACTGAATCTGATCCGTCTCCGTAAAGCTGTGCAGACCCTTTGCCGCTACCGTAGGCTCTTCGGTCTTTAAGCGGTAGCCCGCAACAAAGCCGCTGTCATGGTCGCTGTCCCAGCGCAGAACGATCTCAATATCGGTGCTGCCGTTCAGTTCCGCCGGTACATAACCCGTTGTGTACCAATAATCGTCCGTCTGTTCCTCGGTTTCGGCGTAGAACGGCACAATCACGCCGTCAATCGAGATCCATGTATAGTCAAAATCGACTTTCAGGTCGCCGTCGTCGTCAAACTCGTACACGTTGTCGTTGCCAAGGTCAATGTATCCCTCGCCGTCGTCGAGGTAAACGGTCATATCAATGTACGTGATGAGGTTCCATGCTTCATCGGAAAGAGAGAGTGCATAATAGTCGCCCTTGTCGATGAGTTCAAAATCGTTGTCGTTTATTGTGGTGACGTTTTCGCCGCCAACCTCGGAGGAAAATAGACCGCAATGCCCGCGGCGGACTTTTCATAGGTGACGTTATACACCACCATGTTCTGAACGGCGGCCTGCACATCGTCCTCGGTGCCGAGGGAAAGACTCTGCTTTGTCAGCGTGGCGAGGTCGGAAAGATCGACCTGGTCGTATTCGTTGTCGCCGAATTCCCGCACGTTGTTGCGCACCTGCGAAAACGCACCGTAGCTGCCGTTTTGCAGTGCGGTGTAGGCGCTTCCCCAGTAGCTTTCCAACGCGGCGTATAATTCCGGCACATAGCGCAGGTCTAAAACGGAAAGCGTCGGCATGTCGGCGAAAATATAGGCCTCAAGGAAATCGTCCGCCAGCTTTTTGCCGAGCTCCGCCGTGGGTACGGCGGGGTCTTCCGCCAGCATCGTAAGCCAGTTTTTGTACGCCCAGCCCTCGCCGGGTTCGGATTCTTCGGAGGCGATGAGGTAATCCGCATACGGATCCAAGGCGTAGGCCACCTCTGCCGTCGCCATCAGGCAGGCGTCAAAGCCGATGAAATCAAACTGCACGCCGCCGTTATACAGCGCTGTAGAAAGAGAAGAGAGCGTCAAAGAGGTGTCTTCGTACAGCTCGTCGTAGCCGAAGCCTGTCATGGTGCCGCCGCCGTGATCCCACAAAATGAGCTCGTAGCGGTCTGCGGGGTAGCTTTCGGCGGAGAAGCGAATGAAATCGGAGAGCGTGTCGGCGTCCGTCATATTCATGCTGCCAAGGCTTTGGAGCAGCGTCATATCGCCGTTTTCGATCACAAAGCGCTCACTTTCATCGTCTGTACAGACATCGTTCCACCAGGTTTCGGTGCCGCCGGTCTGGAGTACAAGGTGGACGTTTTCGGAAAGCGCGGCATCTGCCATTTCCAAAAGGTCGTCGGTCGCGGAGCCGTCCTCACTCTCTAAGTCGGAGCCGATCATGTACACCATTACCGTGACACTTTCAGCGTTTGCAACATCCGTGTAAAACGCACGCAGGTCGCCGTCTTCGGTCGGCACAGGGGTGGAGATGACGCCGGAGGACGCGGAGCTTTCCGAAATCACGGAGGACGAAGCTTCGCTGTTTTCACGAGCTTTACCGGCTAAGACCAAAACCGTGCTGCATCCTGTGCAGCTAAAAATCAAGCCGAAGCTGAGCAAAAGGGGCAAAACGCGGGATAAAAACCGTCTCATACAAAACTCCTTTTATGGCTGTGGACGGAAAACAACCGTGCCGGTTGCGTCGTCCATGCTTTCCACAATGGCGAGCGATTCGAGCGGGTAGCCCATCTCGCGAATTTTCGCGCCGCCGGGCTGGAACCCCTTTTCAATCGCGATACCGATGCCTTCCACCGTGCCGCCCGCCTGATCTACAATAGAGATGAGCCCCTGCAGCGCACAGCCGTTTGCAAGAAAATCATCGATGATAAGAATGTGATCCTCGGGGCCGAGAAATTTTTTCGAAACGATCACGCGATTCACACGCTTATGCGTGAAGGATTCCACTTCGGAAACGTATACGTCGCCATCGATATTCACACTCTGGCTCTTTTTCGCGAAGACGACCGGCACGTCAAAGCATTCCGCCGCCACACATGCAATACCGATGCCGGAGGCTTCAATCGTCAGAATTTTGTTGATAGGCTTATCTGCAAAACGTCGCTTGAACTCTTCGCCCATTTGGCGAAACAGGCGCACATCCATTTGGTGGTTTAAAAAGCTGTCTACTTTCAATATATTGCCGGCTTTTACAACGCCGTCCTTTACGATACGTTCTTCCAGAAAATTCATACTGTTTTGTCCCCCGAGGTTCTTGTTGATTCTATTGTACCGAAGCGGAACGGGAATGTCAATTCCGAATGCGCATAGGAAAGCGCGTCTGCTCCGCGAAGCTGCTTTCCAAAGAGAAATCAAGAAGCCCTCCCGTGTCGGTCATGGATATGCTTCCTATATAGGGTACATATCCATCACTTCGGGAGGGTGTTTTTGCTTTTATTCAGAAATTCTTATTGTTTTCCGGCGGCGTCCAGGTGAAATCCTCGGCGGAAAGAAGCGTTTTGCCGCTGTGAAAGCGGTCAAGCTCCGCGGTGCACAGCCGCACGGCGTCTTCAATGTACGTGTCCGCCATGGCAGCCGTGAAAAAGTAGGGGGCATCCGCCGGCGCGGGCACAAAGTTTTGATGAATCGAACACAGAAAACCTTCGGCGTCAAACGGCTCAAAAGCGAAAATCGGTTCCTGCGTGAAATTTTCCGGGACGGCAAGGTCATCCCGAATATTATATTTTTGAATGAAATGACGGTTTAAAAGCGTGTAATCGTGGTGCATGCGCGCGGTGCTTTCCGGCGTATAGGGGTTCCAGCCGAAGGTGTCGTACAGTGTTTTGCGGTACAAAGCATCCTCGATAAGGTGCAGATAGTAGCCGAGGTAAAGGTCATCTTTCTGCATACGCTTGCCGAACTGTGCGCGGTACGCTTCAAGATCATAAAGCCGAATGCCGAGCTTTTCGCTGTAAACGCGAAAATGCGTTTTCCGCTTGTTTACGGAAGCGTCCGGCAGCACCGCGCCAAAGCGCAGCCGCGCACCGTCGTGCATAGGAAACAGTTGTAAAATTTTATCCGTGATCGCGTAGTGCATGAGACTGGAAGCCATATTTTTTACCTTTCTTCCGTAATTTTCGGGAGCGGCATCTGCAAATACCCGCTGGCGGGAATATCCTTTTCGGTAACGGGACGAATCATAGAGAAGTCCTCTTTCGCTTTAGTTTATCTTATCCAGCCGCACGACGCACTCCACATGGTCGGTGTGGGGGAACATGTCTACGGGCTGAATTTTTTCGGCGCGATAGCCGCGCTTTGTGAGAAAATTAAGGTCGCGCGCGAGCGTTTCCGGGTTACAAGAGACATATACGATGCGTCTCGGCGCAAGTGTGAGCGCGCAGGAGAGAAACGCGGTGTCACTGCCGGCGCGCGGCGGATCCATGAAAAGCACGTCGCAGTGTTCACCGGCATTTGCCATATCTACCATGAAGTCGCCTGCATCGGCGCAGACGAAGCGGATATTTTTCACGCGGTTTAATTTTGCATTTTCGCGGGCGTCGCGCACGGCGTCGCGGTTTACTTCTACGCCTAAAACCTGTCCGGCTTTTTTGGCGGCGACCATGCCGATGGTGCCGATGCCGCAGTACGCGTCAATGACGGTTTCTTTGCCCGTGAGCTCCGCAAATTCCATCGCTTTGCCGTACAGCACCTCGGTCTGCACGGGGTTAATCTGGTAGAATGATTTTGCCGAAATGCGGAAGCGCAGCCCGCAGAGAATATCCGTGATATAGCCGGGGCCGTAGAGTGTTTTCTCGTTCTGCCCGAGCAGCATGGAGGTGTAGCGGTCGTTGACATTTTGAATGATTGTGGTAATCTCCGGGTGAAGCTTTAACAGTGCACGGGTGAAATTGTTGCGCGCGGGGAAGATCGGCGTACCGGTGACGAGCACAACCATGACTTCGCCGGTCTGAAAGCCGCGCTTGACGAGCACATGGCGCAAAAAGCCGCGCCCGGTGACCTCGTTATACGTTGTCATTTTGAAATCGCGCAGCAGGCGGCGGATATCGACGATGATGCGGTCGGCAATTTCGTCTTCCGTCATGCAGCTGTCCACGGCGACGATGTTGTGCGTACTGCTCTGGTAAATGCCGGAGATGATGCGTCCGGCACGCGTGGTACCGAATGCGGCCTGTACCTTGTTGCGGTAGTGGTAGGGGTTCTCCATGCCGATGATGGGCTCTACACGGCAGAATTTGCCGAGCAGGCGGATGCACGTGCGCTCCTTGTGCGCGAGCTGTTCCTTATAATCGAGGTTCTGCAGTTGGCAGCCGCCGCACTTTTTGCTGTGCGGACAGCGCGTTTTGTTCTGTGTGCTTTCCATTTTTATATGTCCTTCCGTGTGTGAATCGGGTTGGTTTAAGTTCGTTTGTGACTTTCTAACGGCTTGCATGATTCGTCGTTCAGGGAATCCATGCAACTGGGTTTCCTGCGGACAAACAGTCTACCAGACTGTCTGTCACTTTCCTAGTTCTTGGTTAAGCAAAAGGGTTTCAACTTTGAAAACAGATAAACTTTTGAAAAAGCTTAAGCAAAACTTTTAACCACCGTTGCCGTTGGCTTATGTTTCCTTTATACTATCATTTTGTTTCTCCAAAATCAAGAAAAGCCTTGTTTTCTGCCCGAAAACACAAATTTTGGTTGAAAAGCGAAAAGTTCCGTGCTATACTGAATGTGAAAAAAGGGTGCTGACGTATAAAGTCGGCTGAGAGCGGCGTGAACGCCGAAACCTGTTACCTGATTCGGATAATGCCGACGTAGGAAAATACGCTTATTTTAAGTGCTTTTTATGCCGCGTGCCGAATGGGTGCGCGGTTTTTGTTTTCTCCGCTTTATCCCCTAAATCTCGGTAGAAAACCGGAGGAATGAACTATGAAGAACAACAATACAAAAAAGCTTGCGGCCTGCGCGGTTATGGTTGCACTGGGCGCTGTGCTCAGCATGATCAAGGTGCTTCAGATGCCGTTTGGCGGTTCCATCACGCTGCTTTCCATGCTGCCCTGCGCCATGATTTCCATCATGTACGGCCTTAAGTGGGGCTTTGCGGCTTCCTTTGTGGAATCCGTCGTTCAGCTTGCGTTCGGCATCACGATGGACGGCATCCTCGGCTGGGGCATGACGCCTTCTGCTCTCATCGGCACGATTTTGCTCGATTACATCGTGGCATACACGGTTATCGGCATTGCGGGCATTTTCCGCAAGAAGGGTTATGTAGGCATTTGCTGTGGCACGGCGCTGGCTGTTGCGCTGCGCTTTGTGTGCCACTTCATTTCCGGCGCCATTATCTTTGCAAACTTTGATGAGTTTGTGGCGTTCGGCGCTTCCTGGGTGGGCCACCCGTGGCTTTACTCCTTCTGCTACAACGGCACTTACATGCTGCCGGAGCTCATCTTCACAGTTATCGCGGCGGTTATTCTGTTCCGTTTGCCGCAGATGAAAAAGCTCATCGCGGACGAGGGCGAATAAATCTAAACAAGCGGAAATTTCGGGCGGTGCTCTGCGGAGTGCCGCTTTTTCGTATAAAATCCCGCCGCGGTAGTTGTGTATCTTTGAAAAACGTGGTATGATTGATAAATCACAAGCGCAGCATCCAGCTGCACGAAGCCGTGCAGCAGCCAGCGGCGCGAAAGGAGTTTAACAAATGAAGAAAGTTCTGAAGCCCGAAGAAAAGACCATGGAAAAAATCGTGGCGCTCTGCAAAAACAGAGGCTACGTATACCCCGGCTCCGAAATTTACGGCGGTCTGTCCAACTCTTGGGACTACGGCCCGCTGGGCTGCCTTTTCAAGGACAACGTAAAAAACGCGTGGAAACGCAAGTTCGTGCAGGAGAGCCGCTACAACGTGGCGCTGGATTCCGCAATCCTCATGAATCCGGAAGTCTGGGTGGCAACCGGCCACGTGGGCGGCTTCTCCGACCCGCTGATGGACTGCAAGGACTGCAAGACCCGTCACCGTGCCGATAAGCTCATTGAAGACTTCACCGGCGAATCCGCAGACGGCTGGACGAACGAGCAGATGCAGAAGTTTATTGCCGACAACAACATTGCCTGCCCGGAGTGCGGCGGCCACAACTTTACGGATATCCGCCAGTTCAACCTGATGTTCAAGACGTTCCAGGGTGTTACGGAAGACGCAAAGAGCCAGCTGTACCTCCGCCCGGAGACTGCACAGGGCATTTTTGTCAACTTCCCGAGCATTCAGCGCACCACGCGCAAGAAGGTGCCGTTCGGCGTTTGTCAGGTGGGCAAGAGCTTCAGAAATGAGATTACCCCGGGCAACTTCATTTTCCGCATTCGCGAGTTTGAGCAGATGGAGTGCGAATTCTTCTGCAAGCCGGGCACGGACCTCGACTGGTTCTACTACTGGAAGGATTTCTGCAAAAACTGGCTTTTGAACCTCGGTCTGGACGAAGCGAACATCCGCCTGCGCGACCACAGCCAGAAGGAGCTCTCCTTCTACTCCAAGGCGACGACGGATATTGAGTATCTGTTCCCGTTCGGCTGGGGCGAGCTTTGGGGCATTGCAGACCGCACGGACTATGACCTCACCCGCCATCAGGAGCATTCCGGCAAGGACCTCTCCTATTTCGACCCGGAGACGAACACCCGCTATGTGCCGTATGTCGTCGAGCCGTCTCTCGGCGCGGACCGCGTAGCGCTGGCGTTCCTGTGCGACGCTTACGACGAAGAAAACCTCGGCACCGAAGAAAAACCGGACGTGCGCGTTGTACTGCGTCTGCACCCGGCACTGGCACCGTTTAAGGCAGCGATTCTGCCGCTCTCCAAGAAGCTGAGCGAAAAGGCCGGCGAGGTTTACGATGCGCTCGCAAAGAAGTTTTCTGTTGACTTTGACGATACGGGTTCCATCGGCAAGCGCTATCGCCGCCAGGATGAGATCGGCACGCCGTTCTGCATCACGTATGACTTTGACAGTGAAAATGACGGCTGCGTTACCGTCCGCGACCGTGACAGCATGGAGCAGGAGCGTGTGAAGATCGACGAGCTTGAAGCGTACATTGCAGAGAAGATCGATTTCTAAAGAAATATAAATAGACACAGCACCCGCCGTTTCGACTGCATGAACCGTGCAGAGAAGCGGCGGGTTTGTTTATTTTGCCGTTGAAACACCATGCAAAATATGCTAAACTAAATAAAAATGAATTCGAAATCGTGACACATAAAAGTTATCACGAAAGAGGAAATGGATTATGAGAAATACTTTTTCTAAACGTATATTTGCTGTTTTAGCGGCGGTTTTACTCGGCGCTGCGCTGTGTGCGCCGCTTACCTTTGCGGATGAAGCCGATACGGCCGATACCACAGACAGCACCGAAACGGTGGACACCACGGAAGGCACGACCGACACCGCAGGCGAAGACAGCAGCGGGGCGGAATCGTTCTTTAATGAGCTGAAGGCCGATAACGGCGTCGGCCGCACGTTGTTCATTGCGGGTGCGGTGTGCATCGTGCTCGGCGTCGGCGGAATTGTCAGCATCATTTTGTGGCAGCGTGCAAGCCGTAACCGCGACAGCGGCGAAGCGGACCGCGCCGAGGTGCTGGATGAGATTGAGCAGGAGGAACGACGCAACCGCAGAAGACGCGAAGAAGAGCGCATGCGCCGCGAGCAGATGCAGGCGCGCCGTGAGACAGAGTCCCGCGTGCCCACGTCCTTTGACCCGGATAAAGACACCGGCGAGCTGCCGGTGATGCCGGTGTCGGCGGAGTACACCGCAGAACGCCCCATCATGCCGGAAACGCCGGTCTCCATGCAGCCACAGAACGTGCGCCGCGCTGCGGTGCAGACCTCAGTGAATCGCGCGCCACGGCAAAGCGCCGCACCGAGAGCCGCAAAGCCCGCCGCGCCTGCGTCGAAGCCCGTGCAGCAGCGCCCGGCAAATCCCCCGAAGCCGGCTGCACAGACAGTACAGGCAAAGCCTGCCGCGCCGAAAGCGCCCGAAAAATATGACCTTGAGGACATTTTAAGAGAAGTCCGCGAGATGAACGCGAATAAATAATCGTACATAAAAAGGCCTTTGCATCTCCGTTTTGGACGGTGCAAAGGCCTTTTGTCGTCTTAATTTTGCGTCAGGTTCTTTTCTTTCTCGAAAAATGCTTTGCGCAATGTCTCGAAATCCTCGGGTGTGCAGACTTTTTTACAGGTGGGGATGAACGAGCCTGTCACCGTGAAGCACGCTTTCATGACGTCGCACGGGTAGTTTTCACACTGGCCGCAATGTGCGATGTGCTTTTCGTTCACGCATTTTACAAGGCGATAGCGGCACCAGTTTTCTTCCTTGCAGCCGGTACAGGCAATCTCCTCGTTTGTCACCACGTGGTCGCGGTAGCCGATTTTATACCACAGCTCGGCGGTGTGATGCAGTTCTTCTGCGGTTTTGGTGTACGGCGGCACGTTGTAGCGCGGACATACCGCGCAGTCGTTTCCACACGCCGCAATGATTTTTTCACACATAGAGAACTCCCCTAAAACTATGTCTATTGCAGCTCGTCGCGGTAGTAGGCGAGAAGCAGATCGACCATTCTGCCGTAGGAGCGCAGACCGTTTTCCTGCCCGTTGGCTTTTAAATACGCGTCGTTCACGCGGTCGGAGACCTCGGAAACGGGCGTTTCGTACTGCTTCCAGTACGCATTATTTGACCGAATGTCGCGGCGCAGTGCGTCGCTTTTTAAAGCGTCCGCCTGGTTCCACAGGTCGCTGTCCACAGTGAGCAAAGCATTCATCGCGTGGACGGACGCCAAATACACACCGCTGTAACGGAATTCCGGGTCGTCACTTTGCAGGCACGCCAAAAATGCGATGAAATTCGCTTCGTCCTCGCGCATGTAGCCGGAAAGGTGTGAAAGCTCGTGGCACATCGTCACGGGGATCAATACGTCGTTCATGTGGACGTTGACGTTCGCTTCAAACGTGAACGGGCAGTAAATGCCGCTGATGTCAAGGTACGACATCACTTCCGAGAACAGCACGGGCTTCGGTTTGCCGTTTGTGTAGAGCGTGGAATACGTATCATGAAGGCTGTTGAATGATGATTTTGCTTCGTCTGCATCGAGAAAAACATCGTTTGAAAGCTGAAATACACCGTTTTCGTCTTCGGGCAGGTTTTCGCGCAATGTGTTCGCTTCGTTGATTAAATACGCGCACACATCGTAAAGCTCCTCGGCGGAGGATTCCCGCACGGTAAGTCCGCTGACGGCGGCAAAGCTGTACCGGCGGTGGTTCGTGCCGTAGTTCGTTACGCACAAAAACGCGATGCACGTGGCGATGAGAACAGGAACCGACAAAAACCGTACAAAGTACGCAAAACGGCCCTCTTTATGACAAATGAGTTTATAAACGCCGTGAATGAGATACGCCAAAATGAAAAGGACAAGCGCGATCAGACAAAATTCGCCGACAGAAAACGGGAAGACTCCCGTAATGGCGGAAAAGAACTGCGCGTACACGGGGTAGATCGTCACGGCATACCACTCGGCAAAATCTGCGCTCTGCCGTGCGGCGAAATCCAAAAGGAACGCCGCAGGCAGCAAAAGCAGCAGCAAAAAGCGCTTTAAACGAAACGCTTTAAGATAAGTTTTCATAGTTTGAATTCCTCGGCGCTGTATTGCCCGAGCTTTTGTTCGCTTTTCGGCTCGCGGCGCAGCGGGTCATATTGAAATTTTGCGCAGTGCTCTCCGCCGAGCTGCCCCGCAAGACATTTTTTCTGTACACCGTCCGCATGAAACGCGCAGTAAGCGCAGTCCGGCTCAATGCGGCTGCCAAACAGAGCGGGTGTTTGTTTTTTCTTTTTGCGTCCGAACACTTTCGTCGCCTCCGATTTTCAGGTTGCTCTTAGAGTTGTTCTCATTGTAGCATTTTCCCGGTGGAATTTCCACCACAAATTTTCGACGGTGTTTTTCCGCTGCGGAGAATACACGTGAGAAGAAAGAACACAGACAGCGCGATGAGCGCCAAGGATGATGCCGCGCTGCCCGCCATGGGCGCGGTGTTGAGGGGCGAGGTTTCCACGGCAACCGAGGTGTTTGCCGGGAGAAAATAGGAAAGCAGCAAATAAAATGCAGCGGAAAGCAGTCCGTTTAAAAAGCGTGCGAGAACATATCTCGTTTTCGACAGCGGCAGCCCCGCTTTGTGGAAAAAGGAGAAGATCTGCAAGTGGATGCAAACGCCGGAAAAGCCGAGCCCGAACGCTAAAATATAAACTGGCAGGTGCCAATATATGCACTGTGTGGCTCCGGCGGTGATCTCCAGACCCATCGTCAGCAATGCGCCGGAAAGCGGCACGGTGTATCCAAAGCGGGAGAGAAAACCGCATAAAAACTGAAAAATGCCGGCATCGTGCAAAACGGCCAAAAGCATGGAAAACACAAGGACGAACCCGCAAAGGGAAACGGTGGCTTTAATGCCGTCCTGCACAGCGGAGACGATGCCGCCGGGAGCAGATTCGGGCGATTTTAGGCTTTTTTCGGGTTTTTCGGCAAAGCGCGACAGGGTGAGTCCCAGAAGTAACGGCGCAAGTGCGCAGGCAAAAAATAAATTCAGCCCGATGCGGTCGCTTCTTAATAATAAACTGCCCGTATAGGCTGCCGCAAACGCATAGCCCGGCGCGGTACAGAAGCATAGCAGCCGCGCCGCCTGTTCCCTTGTGAGCTTTCCGGCCGCGTATAAATTTGCGGTGATCTTCGCGCCGGTAGGGTAGCCTGCGGTGAGCCCCAACAAAACGGCGGGAGCGGCGCAGGCGGGTAGGCGGAACACATGACGCATTACGGGGGAAAGCGGGCGAAACAGCACCTGCGCCGCGCGGCTGTTCGTGCATAGGCACGCGAGTAAAATAAACGGGAACAGCGAGGGAATCAGCGTGCCGAGGCATGTGTGGATGCCGCTGACAACGCCTGCGGCGGCAGCGGTGCGGTGCCTGAGCAGGAGCAAGGCGAGCAGTAAAAGCGCGGCGGCGCGGACATAAAGCGCCGGAAGCTGCAATTTTTGGCGAATGAAAAAAGCGATGTGTTCTGTATGCTTCGACACGGTGAACCCTCCTTTTGAAAAAGTATATGCGTGTTTTTCCGCACATACGTATAGAGGAGTAAAAAGAAAGAGGGTGGGCGCATGGGTGAGCTTGCAGATAAGCTGCGCTATGCCATGCAGGACGGCACGATCCGCACGGAGATTCTCGGCACGGCGAAGCTTATTTTAGAGGGTTGTGACGGCGTAATCGAATACGAAATGGAAAAGATCGGCCTACGCTGCGGGCGGCGCGCCGTGTGGGTGGAGGGGAAAAGCTTACGGCTTTTGTGTCTTGAAGAGGACGGCGCGGTGATCACGGGACATATTGAGGCGGTGAGGTTCGCATGAAGAAAATCACGCATTGGGTGCTCGGCACGGCAACGGCGCGTGTTTCGGGCGATACGGCACGGTTTATGAACATTGCGGTGAAAACGGGTCTGCGCCCCATTCGACTTCAAAAGGATGGGGAAGACGTGCTTTTCACCTTGTATGCGAAGGACTACAAAAAGCTGCATAAGATCAAACAACGCACGCACGCGCGGGTGAAGCTTGCGGAGAAAAGCGGCTTCCCGTTTCGGTTCCGCCGCATGCTGCGCCGACCGGGACTTTTGCTTGGCACGGCGCTCGGCGTGGCGCTGATGCTGTTCCTTTCCGGCTTTTACTGGGAGATGACGATCTCCGGTGAAGATATTCCGTATGCCGAAAGCGAAATTTTGGCGGCAGCAAAGCGCGTTGGCGTGTATATCGGCGCGCCGCGAAGCACCGATACCGCTTTGGCCTCTGTCGCGCTTTTGGAGGAGCTGCCGGAGCTTTCGTGGGCATCGTTCAACACGGAGGGTTGCACCGTACAGCTTGAGCTGCGCACGTCCGTCACAAAGTCGGAGGGCGCGGAGCACGACGGCACGGGGGACATCGTCGCGTCACGCGCGGGGCTCATCCATTCTATCACGGCGCAAAACGGCACGGTGCTCGTGAAAGTCGGTTCTGCCTGCGCCGCGGGGCAGGTGCTCGTTTCCGGCATCACACAGGTGGGCGACCCGTATGACCCGGAATACAACCCCGTGCGCTGTTTTTACACCCGCGCCCGTGCGGAGATTCTGGCGGAGACACAGCGCACATTCACGGCATCCTGTCCGCTTAGTACCGAAACGGTGCGCGAAACGGACCTCGGTACACAGCGCGCGCTGTATATTTTGGGCGTGCGCGTGCCGCTCTCGCTTTCCGGCGCGCCGAAAGGCCAGACGGTATACACCCGCACGCCGTTCGTTTTGCAGGGGCACACGTTGCCACTGTGGGTGGAAACGGTGCGCGTATATGAGGAGGAGACCGTGCCCGTTACGTTCACGGAGGAAGAAGCGCAGCGCCGCGCGCTTGAAAATCTGCATCAGCTGCAAAAGCTTGCGCTTGGAGAAGATGGGCGTGTGCTTACGGAAAACATCACATATCAAACAAAAAATGGCGCGGTTTACGTCACGTCCCGGTGCGTATGTCTCGAAAACATTGCGCAGGAGGCGCCGATCACCCTGCCTGAAGAGCCTGAAAATTCGGAGAATATAGGGGTATTTGTCGGAAATGTACAGGGAAACGGCTAAATTTCGTTGAAAATTTCATAACCACATTGGGAACACTTATGCTATAATAAAACAGGAAATTCGGTTTTTTAGACTGCACGGTTTTTCAAAGCCGTGCGGCAAAAGGAGAACGATTTGGAAAGAAGCATTCATGTAGACAAAGCAGAATACGCGGCAGAGCTTTTCGGCAGCTTTGACGTGAACGCAAAGCGACTGGAAAAGGCATTCGGTGTAACGTTTTCCTGCCGTGATTCGCAGATCCACGTCATCGGCGAAGAACCCGGTGTTTCGCGCGCGGTGCGTGCGGCAGAAAGCCTTTTGCGGCTCGTCGAAAAGGGCGAAGTCCTAAACGACCAGAACGTCGGCTACTGCATCGACATGGTCATGGAGGACAGCGAAGCACAGATGGCGCCGCTTACGGACGGCTGCATCTGCATCACGGCGAAAGGCAAGCCCGTAAAGCCCAAAACGGTGGGACAGAAGAATTATTGCGACAATATTCGCAATAACACCATCACCATCGGCGTCGGCCCTGCGGGCACCGGTAAAACGTACCTTGCGGTCGCCATGGCTGTGACGGCGTTCCGTGCGCAGCAGGTGAACCGCATCATTTTGACGCGCCCCGCCGTGGAAGCCGGCGAGAAGCTGGGTTTTCTGCCCGGTGATTTGCAGCAGAAGGTAGACCCCTACCTGCGCCCGCTTTACGATGCGCTGTTCGACATGCTCGGCGCGGAATCGTACGCCCGCCTTGTGGAGCGCGGCAGCATTGAGGTGGCGCCGCTTGCGTACATGCGCGGCAGAACGCTCGACGACAGCTTTATCATTCTGGATGAGGCGCAGAACACCACCTGCGAGCAGATGAAAATGTTCCTGACGCGTCTCGGCTTCAACTCCAAAATGGTCATCACAGGCGACATCACGCAGATTGATCTGCCGGACGGCAGACGCTCGGGTCTGAAGGATGCGATGCGTGTGCTGCGCAATGTGGATGACATTTCCGTTTTCCGTTTTACCGAAAAAGACGTTGTGCGCCATCGCTTGGTGCAGGATATCATTCGGGCGTATGAAAAAGCGTCCGCAGCAAAATAACCCCTATCGAAAGGATTTTAGCATATGGAAAAAATCAGAGTCATCATCACAAACAACCAGAAAGCGGTCAAAGTGCCGACCGGCGTGCGCATGCTCATCCGTCGCTGTTGCCACGCGGTTCTGCGGATGGAGAAGTTTGAGGATTCCGCTGAAATCAGCGTGACATTCGTGGACAACGAGCAGATCCGCGAGCTAAACGCGCAGTACCGCAACAAAGATGCCGCAACAGACGTGCTCTCTTTCCCCATGGGTGAGAACGGCGTGTATGACATCAACCACGATACCGGCGCGAAGATTCTCGGCGACATTGTGCTCTCTGTGGAAATGGCAATGGCACAGGCAAAGCGCTACGGCCACAGCTTAGAGCGCGAGATCGGCTACCTGACGGCGCATTCTATGCTGCACCTGCTCGGCTATGACCACGAAAACGGCGGCATGGAGCGTGTGCGCATGCGTGAAAAAGAAGAATACGTTATGTCGCAGCTCGGCTTGCCGGGCACTTCCAGCTACACCGTTTAACATGATGCCGGATTGGAAAACAAACGGTAAGACCCGCACGCAGGCGGACAGCTTTCGCGATGCCGCGCGCGGATTTTTCCATACCGTGAAAACGGAGCGAAACATGCGTATACACCTTACAGCGGCGGTATACGTTTTGTTTTTTTCGCCCTTTCTGGGCGTAACGCGCAGCGAATACGGTGTTCTGCTTTTGACCATCGCAATGGTTGTCGCGGCGGAAGCGTTCAACACCGCCATTGAGATGTTGTGTGATTACGCGCAGAAAAGCTATAATCCGCTCATCGGCAAAACAAAAGATATCGCGGCGGGAGCGGTGCTTGTGTGCGCCGTTTTTGCCGCTTTTGTCGGTATAGCCGTTTTGTGGCGTCCGGAAGCGATCTTAGCGCTTTTGATAACAATCGTCACAAATCCGCTTTACCTTGTGCTTTTCATTCTGTCGCTCATTTTGGCCTTTTTCTTCATTTTCAAAGTGCCATGCGGCGTGCGGGAAAAGCTTCATAAAAAGTGATATAAATTATCAGAAAGGAAACCGCGGCTGCGTGCCCCGGGAAAACTATGGATACAGAAAACTACATGAACGAAAAATCGGCGTTTATCGCCATTGTGGGCAGACCGAACGTGGGCAAATCCTCTATTTTGAACCGCCTGCTCGGTACGAAGCTTGCCATCGTTTCCAATAAGCCGCAGACCACCCGCACGCGCATTATGGGCGTGTGGACAGAGGGCGAAACGCAGCTGGTGTTCATCGATACGCCGGGCCTCATCAAGCCGAAGAACTCCCTCGGCGATTACATGGTGAAAAGCGTCACCTCGTCCGTCGCAGATGTGGACGCCTGCCTGCTTGTTGTGGAGGCAAATACGAAAATCTCCAAAGCAGATGAAGAGCTTGTGCACCGCTTTAAAGATTTAGGTGTGCCGGCGCTGCTCGCCATCAATAAGATTGATCTTTTGCAGGACAAAAGCGTTTTGATGGAGCAGATTGCGAAGCTCTCCGCGCTCTACGACTTTGAAGCTGTGGTGCCGGTCTCCGCGCAGGACGGCAACGGCATGGACGCGCTGCGTGAGGAGCTCATCGCACTGGCGGAGCCGGGCGGACACTTCTTTTCGGAAGATACGCTCACAGACCAGCCGGAGCGCGTCATTGCGTCCGAGATTGTGCGTGAGAAAATTCTGCGCTTTACGGATAAAGAAATCCCGCACGGCGTCGCAGTCGTGACGGAAAGCATGCGCGACCTCGGCAACCTGACGGAGATCGATGCGACAATCTATTGCGAACGCGCCACGCACAAGGGCATCATCATCGGCAAGGGCGGCGCAATGCTGAAAAAAATCGGCTCGAAGGCAAGAGAAGACATGGAGCGCTTTTTCGGCTGCAAAATCAACCTGCGCCTTTGGGTAAAGGTGAAGGAGGACTGGCGCCAGCGCCCGCAGATCCTCACAAAGCTCGGCTTTAACGAGCACGATTTTGACCAGTACCAATAAACCGTGATTTTCGGGAAAACGGTCACATTTTGAGAAATTGACAGACGTTTCCACGGATAAAACCCGCAAAAACCGCAGAAGCTAAAAACAGCCATACGGTTTAGGAGGCGTTTGTATGCGAAATTCCCCGATGCAGAATGCGGCGTATGCCGCGTGGAACAGCTTTTATAAAAGCGGCAAGGCGGAGGATTACATCCGCTACGTGCAGCTTACACGCCGGGAGCTTGCCGACGTGGATTTTACGGCAGGAGACTTTGATGCAGGTAAAGACCCAGGGACTCATCATTCGGGAGCAGACGGTGGGCGAGAGCGACCGCCTTGTCACGGTGCTGACGCGTGACGCGGGCGTGGTGCGTGCGTTTGCCCGCCGCGCCAAAAACTTAAAGGACAGCAAAAGCGCCGCAACGCAGCTTTTGTGCTATTCCCGCCTTTCTATTTTTAAGGGGCGGGAAAAATACATGATTGACGATGCCGAGCCGATCGAGGTCTTTTTCGGGCTTCGGCGGGACATCGCCGCGCTTTCGCTGGCGCAGTATTTCTGTGAGCTGGCGTACTTAATGGTGCCGGAGGATACGGATTCCGAGGAATACCTGCGGCTCATCTTAAATTCCCTGCATTTTTTATCAAAGGGCACGCGGCCGATACGGCTGTTGCAGTCCGTGACAGAGCTGCGTATGCTCTCGTCGGCGGGCTATATGCCAAATTTAGTCGCGTGCGAAAACTGCGCCGCGTATGAGGCGGAAACGATGTTCTTTCTGCCGCAAAGGGGCATTATTCTGTGCGACAAGTGCTTTCACGGCGCGAATGAACCGTATGTCGCGCTGCCGCCGGGCGTGCTGACCGCCATGCGACACATTGCGTATGTGGATTTTGAGAAGCTCTATAACTTCTCGCTGCCGGAGGATGCGCTGAAAATTCTGAACGCCGCAACGGAAAGCTACGTTGTCCATACATTACATACCGTGCCGAAGACCTTGGAGTTTTATAAAACGTTTTTGGATTAACAGAGGAGATTGACCCGGCAAAACCGGGTACGAAAAGAAAGCAGGAACAAAATGCTGAAAGATCATAAAGCGCTGGAGCTGGATAAAATTCTGCTTCAGCTTGCAAATGAAACCACTTGCCCGGATGCGGCGGAGCTGGCGCAGAAAATTGAGCCGGATACCGACATCCGCCACGTGGAGCGCCTTTTGCAGGAAACGGACGACGCGTTTGTTTTAATGGCAAAGTACGGCGCACCGTCGTTTTACGGCATGACGAATGTCACGAATGCGCTGCGTCGCGCAGAAGCGGGCGGCGTGCTGAATCTGGCGGAATTATTGTCTGTTGCCGCAACATTGCGTGCCATCCGCAGTGTTTCGGATTGGCGTAAAAAAAGCGAAAGCGTCAAAACGGCGCTCGATTACCGCTTCGAGACTTTGCAGCCGAATAAGTTTATCGAAGACCGCATCTCGATGACCGTCGTCAGCGAGGAAGAAGTTGCCGATACCGCAAGCGTCGCCTTGGCGGCTATCCGCCGCAAGATCCGCGCGGCATCGCTGCGCGTGCGCGAGCAGCTTGATAAAATGATCCGCTCGCAGACCTACCAAAAGTATTTGCAGGAGGCCATTGTCACCCAACGCGGCGGCCGCTACGTTGTGCCGGTTAAGGCTGAGTTCCGCAATGAAGTCAAGGGCCTCATTCACGATTCCTCCGGCAGCGGTGCCACCGTATTTATTGAGCCGATCGGCGTTGTGGAGGCAAACAACGAAATCCGCGTGTTGCGTTCGGACGAAAAGGACGAGATCGACCGCATCTTGACGGAGCTTTCCCGTGAGATCGGCGAGTTTGCGGACGGCATCATCCAGAGCTACCGCGCGGCGGTGGAGCTGAATCTCATTTTCGCAAAAGGGCAGCTCGCCTACAAAATGAAGGCGACCGTGCCGAAGCTCAATCAGGAGGGGCGCATCGCCATCAAATCGGCGCGCCACCCGCTCATCGATAAAAATAAGGTCGTGCCGACCGATCTGTACCTCGGCAGTGATTTTGATGCGCTCATCGTCACCGGCCCGAACACCGGCGGCAAGACCGTCTCGCTGAAAACGGCGGGCCTTTTGACGCTGATGACCATGTGCGGCCTGATGATCCCCGCGGCGGATGGCAGCGAAGTTTCGATTTTCGACCACGTTTTGGCGGACATCGGCGATGAGCAGAGCATTGAGCAGTCTCTCTCCACGTTCTCGGCGCACATGACGAATATCATCCGCATTCTCAACATTGCGGACGACAAGAGTCTTATCCTAATCGATGAGCTCGGTGCGGGCACCGACCCGGTCGAGGGCGCCGCGCTTGCTATTTCCATCATCGAAGCCATGCGCACCAAAGGCACGCGCGTGATGGCGACAACGCATTACGCAGAGCTGAAGGCATATGCCATTCAGACCGTTGGCGTTGAAAACGCCTGCTGCGAATTTGACGTGGCGACGCTGCGCCCGACGTATCGCCTGCTCATCGGCGTACCGGGTCGTTCCAACGCATTTGCCATTTCCGCACGTCTCGGTATGCCGGCGAACATCGTAGAGCACGCAAAGGAGCTCGTTTCCGATGAAAGCACTATGTTTGAGGAGGTCGTCTCCCGCTTGGAGGAGAGCCGCCGCAAAATGGAAGATGAGCGTGAAAGTGCCGAGCAGCTGCGTTTGAAAGCGCAGAACATGGAAAAAGAGGCTGAAGCGCTGCGCGACCGCGCCGAAAAGGACGCGAAGCACGAAATTGAGCGCGCCAGAATGGAAGCGGCGGAGCTTGTGCAGAAAACGCGCCGCGAAGCCCAGAGCCTGTTAGACGAGCTCGAAGACCTGCGCCGCAACAAGCAGAAATTATTGACCGCAGAGCAGAAAGCGCGCCTGAAGGCAGGCATCCGCGATATGGAAAAGGTCAGCGACCCGGTGCACGAGCGCCGCATAGACGAAGATTATGTGTTGCCGCGCCCCTTACAGGTCGGCGATACGGTACTGATTTACGACATCGATAAGATTGCGACCGTTTTGGATGTGCCGAAAAACGGCGACCAGATTTTGGTGCAGGCAGGCATCATCAAAACGCGCGTGCCGCTGAAAAACCTGCGCCTGACCGACCAGAAGCCGAAGGAAAAGAAGAAAGCCGCAGGCGGTCACCGCACCGTGACGAAGAAGATGGATTCCGCTCCGGCGCGCAATGAAGTGGATGTGCGCGGCATGAATTTGGAAGAAGCGCTCATGGAAGTGGATGCGTTTATCGATCACGCTTTGATGCACAATCTCAACATGCTGACGGTTATCCACGGCAAAGGTACAGGTATATTGAGAAACGGCATTCAGCAGCATTTGCGCCGCCACAAGGCCGTGAAATCCTTTCGCCTCGGCGTATATGGTGAGGGCGAAAGCGGCGTGACGATTGTAGAACTGAAATAACCTTAAGAGGATCGTAAGATGCAAAGTCTTGACTTTACTTGACAGCAGCGAAAAATTCTCTTAAAATAGGTACAACAGAACCGATACCGCATAAAACTACGAAACAGGTTTTGTGCGGTATTATTTTACGCGGCCGGGCACAGCCGGGCTGCCGAAAGGCAGGGATTGGATGAAAAATCTATATAAAGCGGGTATGGGACGCTTTGCGGCGATATGCCTTGTGGTTTTGATGGTGTTTTCCACCGGCAACCTGTATGCGTTTGCGGATGAAGCCGGAAACGGCGACACGAGCACCTCGTCTTCCGAAGACGGAGGCGACACGGGCAGCACCGTAAGCGCGACGGCAGCGGACGCCGAAGTGCCGGAGCAGCCCGCGGATCTTTATGTCTATGACGAAGCGAGTGTGATTTCCGCCAGTACGAAAACGGTAATCAACGATAAAAACGCTGACCTCAATGCGACGTATGGTGTGCAGATTGCGGTGTTCACCATGAACACTTTGCCCGGCGAAAAATCCGATTATGATGGCCGCGTGGCCTACCTTAAAAAGGTCATGGACACGTGGAAGCTTGGTGGCGACAGCAAAAACGGGCTTATCATAGGCCTTTCCGTTTCGGACGGCGACTATATGGCGGTGGCCGGTGACGGCCTGCACGGCGCGTTCTCCGGCACGGAGCTGAGCGCTTTGCTGCACGATAATCTGGAAGCGGATTTTCAGACCGGCGCATATGATGCCGGTGTTTTAAAGCTCTTTAACGCCGTGGCAGCGGCAGCGGAAACGTATAAATCCGGCAACCCCACAGACTCGGCGGCTGTGAGCACTGCAAGCAACGCAGAGTCCACCGCCGGCGGTACGGAATCTTCCGCGGCCGAAAGCAGTGCATCCTCCGAAGCAAGCGGCTCTAAGGGCGGCTCGGTGATTTTCGGCATTTTGAAATTTGTTTTGGTGCTTGTCATTGTCTTTGTGGTGTTGCTGCTTATCGTGTACATCCACGGGCAGCGCGTGCGCAAAAAGCGCCGCGAAGCGCGCCGCAGACGTGCGGAACAGCGCCGCCGTGCCGCCGAGCAGGAAACGGTTGACCCGTACACCGCTCCGCGTAAGGAAGAACCGAAGCGCACGCTGGAGGACGATTACCTCGACTTCATGAACCGTTATAAATAACCGTAAATATAAAAATGCCGCAGGCACGGGAAAACCCGGTTGTCTGCGGCATTTTCTTTTGCGGTAAGATCAGCCCTTTGCGCGTGCTGCGATGATGGAAGCCATTTCGCCGACGTTCTTCATGGAGGAGATTTCGCCCATCTTGAACTTCATGCGGAACTCGCGCTCTACAGCGGAGATCAGCGTGATGTGCTCCAGACTGTCCCAATCCTCAATGTCGTCTGCGGTCGTTTTCGGCGTGACGTGAATGGTGTCATCGTCAAAAACATCCTGAAATACGCGGTCCAGTCTTTCAAAAATTTCTCTTGTGTCCATGGTAAAATTCCTTTCTGTGATTTGATTTAATACTTAATTTAGCGAGGATCACGCTTCTGCGTGGTCGTTGCCGAACACTTCGATCACGTGGTTCTGCGGCTTGTAGTCCGCGACGCGCAACTGCCATACGGTGCTGCCGTCCTCGTGCTCCTCAGTCTTCGTGAAGCCGAAGCGACCGAAAAGGTCGCTGACCATCTTGTTTTTTGCGGTGGGGTAGTAGTAGCCGTTAATCGTCTCTACGCCCACTTCGCGGCAGCGCTCCACAAGGCGGTCCAACATGGCAAATTCCATATCGCGCTTTAACACGCGGCAGCTCATCAGCCATAGGTCAATGTCGAGTGCCGTGCCGTTTTTTCTGCCGATGACGACGGAAACGACGCCGTTGTCGCCGAATTTATCGATGAGCTTACCGTACAGACGGATATAGCTGTCATCCTCAAATACGCTTTCCATTTCGGCGGGCGTATAGCGGCGGGTGGTCACGTTGAACTGGTTGCTCTTGTTTGTAAGCTGTGTGATGCGCGCAAGGTACACCGGGATGAAATCATCGATGACGGCGTGCATCTCAAGGCTCTTTAAATAGTCGTTATAATCGCCGAACGACGCCATTTCCGCGGCGCGCAGGGCGTTTTTCTTGTACATTTCGTTGCGCTTCAAATCATCTTCGCTGAAGGTTGTCACTTCAAAGAAGCCGCTGCGGTCAATCGTCGTGATGTAGTTTTCCACGCCGTCCATGTCCGGCACGGCCGCGCCCTTGATCTGCGTGCGCACGATCTCGCGCTCGGCGGGGTTATCGTCCGCAAAAACGATGGAATCCGGCAGAATGTTCAGCTCTGCGGCGGTCTCGGCAATGTTGCGGTCTTTGTTTTCCCAGTTTGCCTTAATGATGACGAAATCGTCCGGGCGCAGTGCACCTTCGGGGTGGTTTAACCCCGCAATGGCGTTTTCATGGTCATTTTTAGAGCAGACCGTCAACACGATGCCGAGACTTTTAAGCTGCTTTACGTAGGTCTGAAACTCGTAGTAGGATTGCGAAACGCCGGTCTCCTGGCCGATCTCGATGCCGTCTACGCCGTCGTCGCCCACAACGCCGCCCCACAGGGTGTTATCGAGGTCAAGGGCAAGCGCCTTTTTATTCTTGCCGAAAATCGACTTGATAATGTGCGAAACACTGAACGCAAAGGACGGGATCGCCTCAAAGCACATGGCGTATTTGTACATGTTCCAGAACAGCGGGTTCGACCATTCTTTCAGGCCGTAATCGGCAGAAACAAAGTTGAGGTCGTGAATATAAAAGCTCTCATTTTCGCGTGCATAGGCGTAAAAAGCTTCGTTTAAGCGCGTGAGGAAATTCGTGCGGCCGTGGATGTCCCACGCGTCGCGGCTACCGAGCAGGCGGTAAAGCGGCATTTCAAAGTTATTTTGAATGATGGGGCAGTGGAACTTTTCCGCAATGCTTTTCCACATCGCCGTGAAACGGTTTAGTTCCGTGTGCAGCTTTTCGTCTATTTGCTCCGTGGTGTCGGTCATCTCGGGCCAGTCCGTCACGTTGCGATTCGTGGTGTGGATGAACACAATGTCCGGCTTGAAGCTTAAAAGCGTTTCATCCGGGAACATGGCGTCCTGAAAATACTGCGCGTATTCGGATTCGTAAAATTCCGGCTCAATACCGGCGTCTAAGAGGAAAAGCTCCAGCGTTTTTACAATGTCGCTTGTGGTAGAGCCGCCGAGCACGGCAATCTTCTTTCTGATGCGCGAGGTGCCGTCTGCGAGCAGTGCTTTCTTTAAAGATTTGCGCTTTTTGATGATGTAAGCGGCGTCAAAGGGATATTCCAGTTCTTTCATAGGCTCTCCTTTGTTATTCTTTTGCGGAAGAGGTATCATCTGTACCGGTCGAGGTGGTGTTAGCGGCCGTATCCGTGCCGGAAGTCGTCGTTGGTGCACTTGTCGCGGTCGGCATGACCGTTTTCGGCGTAACAGACGGGACAATGTGCGAATCGGTGATGGTCTCACCGGCGTTCTGCGCGATGAGGTTCTGAATGTTGTCGGCGTTATCGCCCACAACGGAGTATGCGGACATCGTAAAGAGCACGTCCGTGATGCCCATATCTTTGATGAAGCTGACGAGGTTGCACTCCAAATAGCGCACGTCGGCAACGTAGATCTGCTCAAAGGAATTCGTGTAGAACGGAATCTCCGCGTTACCGAAGCTGTCCTTAATGACGAGCAGCTTGCGGCCGTTCTTCATCTGCGTATCGACTTTTACGATGTAGGAGTCGCCGCCGAGGAACTTCAGGTACGCGTTTGCGGTGTCCACATCGGCAAAGAGGTCGTCTTCGTACTGGTAGTTAAAAGAAGTATCGTAGTAGGAAGCCACATAGTTTGAGGCCGGCACGAAGTAGTGGAAATCATCCGGGTCGTTCAAAATACGCGTATCCTGCGAGAAGCCGTACATGGTGCCCACATAGCCCGGAATGGATTCCTCCGTGTAGGTGGAAAGGTCTGCGAACGGCACGCCTGCGGCCTCGGCAAACGTGCGGGCGGCATAGTAAGCGCCGCGTGCCTGCCAGTGGTGGTCGGTGCGCAGGTAAATATCTTCCTCCGCGTGTTTTTTCATCACGTCCACAACGTTTACGGACTGAATGCCGGCGTTCAGCTTTTTGGCAACGCCGGCAAAGCATTCCTTCTGGTCGCCAACATAATCAATGCCGTTTTTCGGGGTGTAGATGGCGGAAGCGGTGGGCGCGGGCATAGACCAAATGGTCACGCCGCTGCCGACCTTGCTTTGCAGGTCGTTGAGCGCATTGGCGTAAGCGGTGCCGCCACCGCCGCCGAAGGCCTCCATGCAGCGCCAGTGATTATCCCAGTTTACGACAAGCAGATTGTTCACCCATTCCAGTGTGCTGTTATCCTCGGTGCTGAAATCGCGGCCCATTTTTTCATCCGCAGCGCTCACGGCCGGGAACACACGCCCCGCGGCGTATTGCAGCAGGTTTGTGTTGTTTGGCACGGTGCCGTTTGCGGGCGTGGTCGTTTGGGTGTCACCGTTTGCGGCAGAAGTATCGGTGTTATCGGTGCCGTCCGTCTCGGGCTTTGCGGTGCTGACCGTTGAAGCGAACATCTTCATACCAAACAGGTTCTTAATGGAGTTGCTCATGTTCTTAAAGCCGTCGTGGTTCGGCACGGTATCGTCAAACCATGTGGCAACGTCCGCCGTAAACGAGCCGGAAAAATACGATGCAAAAGAGAATTTCGGGAATTCCGCAAGGTTTCGGTTTTCAATCTGTGAGACGGTGGAGCGCGGGAAAAGGAGCAGATACAGCGTCATCAGGGCGAAAAGAATGACCATAACGCCGACGGATAAAACGGAAAGCCGCATGTTCAAAAGCTCGCGGCGGCTCGGCTTCGGCTTGCGGCGGCGCTCTGCGGGTTCGGCGCTTTCATCCGCAGTCGGCGCATCTCCGGCTTCGGTTTTCTCCGGCTTCGCTTCCGGTTCGGCGGGCTTGCGGGGAGCAAAATAATCAAGGTCAAGGTCTTTAAAATCGTTCATGTCAATGAGCACCTCCCCTTAGAATCTGAAATACAGGAACACGTTGTTCGTGGTATCGACGAGCAGAACACTCACGACGGCGAGCAACACCATACAGACCGCAACGGAGCCGACGCGGCCGATGGCATAAACGGTATCGTTTTTGCTCTCGAGAAAATAACTCTTGATCTTCGGCAATACCGGCAGGCTGACGAGAATCGCGAACAAAACGAGAAAGATGTTGTTGCGCAGGGAGGAGAACGTCATGGGGTCCGTAAACGGCGCGCCGTTCGCAATCATGCTGATGCCCGTGATATTGAGGAAAAACTGACCAAGCTGGCCGAGATCTTCAAAATAGAAGATGCCGAAGCCGAGGATGATGACAAGCTTCGTATACACGTGCTTCCACACGATCGGCCACTTTTTCATGCGCTTTTTGCCCATTTTCTGCTCGAACAGCATGAAGCAGCCGTAGTAAAGGCCCCATAAAATGAAGTTCCATGCGGCACCGTGCCAAAGACCGGTGCAGAACCAAACAAGGAACAGGCCGAAATACTTGCGCGGCTTGCCGAAGAACGGCACGTACAAAAGGTAGTCACGGAAGAAGGAGCCGAGGGAGATGTGCCAGCGCTGCCAGAACTCCGCAATGGTGGTGCAGGCAAACGGATGACGGAAGTTTTCGTCAAAGTGGAAGCCAAACATGCGACCGAGGCCGATGGCAATATCGGAATAACCGCTGAAGTCAAAGTAAACATACAGCGAATACACGATGATGGTGTACCATGTGCCGAGCACGGAAAGTCCCGTGATGTCCTTGCCGAAGAACGTGTTGACGATGGACCACAAATTGTTCGCGATGATGACCTTTTTCGCAAGGCCGAGGATCACGCGCAGCGCACCTTCGCATAGGTCGGTCGCGTTGACGGAGCGGTTGTCGATCTCCTGTTCCACAACGCTGTACCGCACGATCGGGCCGGCGATGAGCTGCGGGAAGAGGGACAGGTACAAAAGAAATTTGTGGTATTTCGGCTGCACGTCCACCGTTTCCCAGTAGCAGTCCAAAATGTAGGAGATAGCCTGGAACGTGTAGAAGCTGATACCGATGGGCAACGTGATCTGCGGCACGGGAATGGCCGCGCCCGAAACGGCGTTCAGGTTTTCTACAATGAACGCGCTGTACTTAAAGATGAGCAAAAGCAGAATATCTACAAAAATACCGCCGCCAACGGCTAACTTTGCGCGCGGGGTATCCCGAAATTTGCCGATCAATATGCCGATGAACCAGTTAAAGAATGAACTGAACAGCAAAAGCAAAATCCAAAGCGGCTCGCCCCAAGCGTAAAAGATGAGTGAAAAGACAATCAGCACGATGTTTTTGGTGCTGAGCTTTTTGGCGAGGCCGTAACAGATGAGGCACAGCGGCAAAAAGACATAGATAAAGAACAAATCGGCAAAAACCATGTATCGGGCTCCTTAATCCTTTGTTTTTTCCGTGCAGGCACATTTCCCGATGCCCGCGGTGTTTGGTTTCCATAAGTTTTCATACATATATCAGTATAGACGAAAAAGCGAAAAGCGTCAAGGCAAAAGCCACCCAGAGCCTTGTCTTTTGCGGAAAATTTGCATGGGGTTTCAAAGCTTTTTCTGTGTATATTACAGTGCGCGAAAATCCAATATGATTGACAAATGCGCCGCCGTGCGGTACAATAACACAGTACACTTTATGACCCCAATTTAACACGTCTCAGCAACTCGGTTGGATAGAGGTCACGCTCCTAAGAGAGCCTAAAAGTGTTCCCCGATAGATGGGTAATTGCCTCATAAATTAAATATGCGCCAGTAGCTCAGTTGGATAGAGCATCCGCCTCCTAAGGTGTTACTTTATCACTTGCCTTTTCAAAAAAGGCAAGTGGTAATACAAATACAATTTAATAAATGTCGCTATAGCTCAGCCGGATAGAGCGACCGCCTCCTAAGGTTGCGTTACAACGGCCACCTCAAAAAAAACTAAATAAGGGATT
>ENA-OZHC01000145-OZHC01000145.1-human-gut-metagenome-genome-assembly--contig:-NODE-145-length-28388-cov-7.351039_pt1 | contig 28388 bp, 17 predicted proteins | sample MGYA00244043_ERZ653680 | MGnify/ENA primary metagenome ERZ653680 (study PRJEB26926, sample SAMN06165323) | human gut metagenome | biome: ENVO:00009003; feature: ENVO:2100002; material: ENVO:00002003...
ACCTAAGCCTTCGTCGGCAGCGTCAGATGTGTATAAGAGACAGTTACAATATAGGATTAGATTTCCGTCTTTTCAAGAATCTGATAAGTGGAACTCTGGAGTATTATAATCGTCACTCATCTGATTTGTTGGTACGCCGATATATGGATCCGACTTTAGGAGCTGGCTCACGTGTAGTAAATAATGGTGAGATGCGTAATCGTGGTGTAGAGCTTTCCCTTTCAGCCAATATCATACGTAAGAAAGACTGGAACTTCGCTGTAGATTTTAACTTTGACCATAATAAGAACAAAATGTTGAAGGTGGATCATAGTGAATCCGACAATGCGAGCCTCTTTATAAAGAGTCCGCTGAACTATTTTATGGAAGGTACTAGTTATAATACGTTATGGGCTTACCGTATAGATCGTATGGAGAATGGATATCCGGTAGCAGTGGACAAAGATGGAAATGATCTGGTGAAATTCAATGAAGATGGTACGGTAGCCAGTATCACTTCTGGTTCTTCGCTCAAAGGTACTGATGACTTGGTGAACCTTGGTTCGCTGACTCCGAAATTCAGCGGGTCAGTAGGGTTAAGATTCAACTATAAGAATTTTGATTTGAATGCATTCTTTGTGTATGCTGGTGGTAATAAACTGCGTAACAGTGTATTAAAAATGGATGACCAGTTAGGTACTCAAACCTTGAAAGGAATTGCCAACCGTTGGACTGCGGATGATTCGAATGCACAGGTACGTATGTACCTCGATATACCGGCACAGGTAAAAACTTATGCAACAACTTTCCAGGATTGGTGGCAATTTGGTGACATCAATGTGAAAGATGCAGGTTATGTGAAATTGCGTAGTTTGAGTGTAGGATATAACTTGCCGTTTATGGTTTGCCAGTACCTCCGCCTCTCTTCTCTGAAAGTGAAAGTGCAGGTAAATAATCTGTTTACCTGGTGTAAGGCAGGAAGTGATATTGATCCGGAAAGCTATGGAATGAATGACGGTACACGTGGCATCGCTTCTCCTAAGACTTACTCCATCGGATTATCAACAAGTTTCTAACCATTTAAAAGATATAAGATATGCGTAAATTACTTTATATATTGCCAGTTATTCTCATATTGGGTTTTGCAGCCTGTGAAAACTATGTGGATATTACTCCTACAGGCAAAAAAACGGTGGATTCTACTGATACTTATTATGAATTGATAGCCCTGCCCAACCGGGCCTACCATCCGGCAGCTTTTGCCTTGTTGAGCGATAATGTCTGGTCGAAAGAATCGAATATCATAGGTAATGAATTTATTTCATGGGATGGTATTAACATGACTTTTAATGAGGCAGCTAACCGGAAAGAGCTAAGTGATAACAATTTATATGAAAATTGTTATACATATATCCTACGGTCAAATATCGTAATTTCATTGGTTGATGCTAGTCTGGGTGATAAAGATGTTAAGGAATTGGCAAAAGCGGAAGCAAAGATCATGCGTGCCTGGGATCACTTTATTCTGATAAATACATTTGCGAAAGCATATAATCCGGAAACTGCAGCCACTGACGGTGGAGTTGCTATCATTGATAAATATGATTTGGAGGCTACTCCAACCAAATCTACGGTTGCTCAAGTATACGATTTTATTATTAAGGATATAGAAGAAGCGCTTCCTTATTTACAGGAAGAGCCGGTGAATGTATATCATCCGTCAAAAGCTTTTGGATATGCGTTGGCTGCCCGTGTTTATCTGTTCCATCGAGATTGGAAAAAAGCGAAAGAAGCTGCCGAAGAATCATTGAAGTTGAATAATACCCTGATTGATTATATTGATTTGGGAGCTAAAGGAGGTCCGACTAAGGTTACTACTTATGCCAAAGGCGGTAACCCGGAAGTGCTGAACTATGCTTATATGGGTGGTCCTACTGAAGTTTTGGCCTTTTGTTATGGTATGCTTAGCCCGGAGATGGTACAACTTTTCGGGCAGAATGATGAACGTTTGAACCAATTCTTTAAAACGAGTGACAACAGTGTATACTACTTTGACGAAGGTTCAGGAGCTGCTTTGTGGAATACTTCGATTACTTATTCTAAGTTTCAGCCTATGTCTGTGGGAATGCGTACTGCCGAAGTTTACCTGATTCTGGCAGAAGCGAAAGCACGGCTGAAAGATATACCGGGAGCTGTCCAAACATTGAATCAGTTGCGTGAAAAACGAATCAAGGGAGCCGAAGCTGTATTGCCGGAACCTGCTACCGAACGTGCGATGGTGCAGGCAGTCATTGATGAGCGCCGTAAGGAGTTAATCTCCGGATTTAGTCGCTTCTGGGATTTGAAACGATACAATACGGAAGCTGATTACGCAAAGACAATCACCCGTACTTTCCCGCTGGTATCTACGGATGTCGAGAAAAAGACATATACGTTGAAGCCGGATTCACGGTTGTATATCATTCCATTCCCGTTGGCTGCCCGTGAAAAAAATCCGAACCTGACAATGAACACTAACGAATAAAAAAAATAAAGAGAAAACTATGCGAAAGATTTTGATGATGGCTGTGTTGGCGTTCCTGTCCTTGCAAGGTGTGGGAGCTCGTGCCAGTGGTATATCTCTTCTGGAAAGTGGAAAGAAGAAACTGGTAGCACAGGAAGATACGGTCAAGAAAGACACTGTTAAGAAAGTAACGGCTTATGAAAAACTGTTGAAAGATGGAGGAAGTGAATGTGAGGGTATGTTTACGGTACGCCACATCAAAGATAACTGGTATTTTGAAGTGCCGGATACTCTTTTAGGACGGTTGTTGTTGGCTGTGACCCGGTTTAAAGCAGTGCCACAGGGTTTCAAAATGCTTAGCGGAGAAGAGGTGAACCGGAGTGTTGTTTATTGGGAACAGCATGATGATAAGACTCTCTTTTTACGCGAATATGTGCAATCACAGTTTGCCCGTCCGGGTGATAACATTGCCGAGGCATTGAAACAATCGACTGTAGATCCTGTAATCTATAAGTTTGATGTAATCGGTAGAAATCCGGAGACTCAGGCACAGCTCATTGATGTATCAAAACTCTTTTTAGGTGATAATAAATTGTGCGGCTTTACCTCAAGCGACCGTTCCATTCTTGGCATCGGTACTTTAGCCCAGGACCGCACATTTATGGATACGATAAAAACCTATCCTATCAACGTGGAGGCAGTGACTTTGCGTACTTATAGTATTAGTGCTGGTAGACTACCGGCTGCACAGACTGGTTCGGTGACTGTGAAACTGAATACAAGCATCGTGATGTTACCCAAAGAACCGATGCAGCCACGGTTTGCCGATGACCGGGTGGGATTTTTCCAAAACTCGTTGACCGAATTTTCGGACGACCAGCAGACTACCGATCGTGGAGCCATCATCCAGCGCTATCGGTTGGAACCGAAAGATCCGGAACGTTACCGTCGGGGACAACTCTCCGAACCGAAAAATCCCATTATCTACTACATTGATCCGGCAACACCGAAGAAGTGGATACCTTATCTTAAAGCAGGTGTCGAAGACTGGAATACAGCATTTGAAGCTGCCGGATTCAAGAACGCTATAATAGCTAAAGAATGGCCGAACGATCCCAATATGAGTTTGGACGATGCGCGTTATAGTGTGATACGTTATCTACCCTCCGAAACGGAGAATGCTTACGGTCCGCGTATTGTCGATCCGCGTAGTGGAGAAATTATGGAAAGTCATATTTGTTGGTATCACAACGTAATGAACTTACTCAAAAAGTGGTATATGGTGCAGTGCGGGCCACTGGATAAGCGCGCACGCACGATGACTTTTGACGACAAATTAATGGGCAGTCTGATTCAGTTTGTCTCTTCACATGAAGTGGGGCATAGTATCGGCTTACGGCACAATATGGCAGCCAGTTCGGCTACTCCGGTAGAGAAACTGCGTGATAAAGCTTGGGTAGAAGCCAATGGTCATACGGTATCAATCATGGATTATGCGCGGTTTAATTATGTAGCCCAACCGGAAGATCGGATTTCCGAAAAAGGATTGTTCCCTCGTATCGGTGTTTATGACAAATGGGCTATCCAATGGGGATATCGCTATCGTCCGGAATTTAAGGATCCTTATAAAGAAAAAGACGTATTACGTGCCGAAGTAACCAAAAAACTGCGGGGAGATCATCGCTTGTGGTTTGTTGGTGATGAAGGAAAGGGATTTGATCCCCGTAGCCAGAGTGAGGACTTGGGCGACAATAATATGAAAGCCAATGAATATGGTATAAAGAACCTGAAAAGAGTGATGGAAAACATACTGACCTGGACAGCACAGCCTGACGGAGAGTACACTGACTTAACCACCATTTATAATTCGGTTCGTGCCCAACATCTGAAGTATACCCTGCAAGTGCAGAAGAACATAGGAGGACGCTATACCAATAATTTGCCGGATCTCAAAGTGCATGATTATCTGCCACGCAGTTTGCAGAAAGAAGCTGTTGAATGGTTGGGACGCAATTTGTTTGTAGCTCCGCTCTGGCTCTATCCTGATGAAGTGGTGAGTCGTACCGGAGTCAAGCCGGTGGATGAGATTCGTGACCGCCAAAGCTCTGTTGTAGCTTTGCTACTTGCACCGGGAATGTTGTATAATATTTACTCAACCTCATTGTGTTCTTCGGAATCGTATGCACTCGATGATTATTTGAACGATGTATTTACTGCAATATGGAAACCGTTGAATGATCCCAGTGAACTGGAGAATAATTTCCGCCGTCAGTTGCACCGGACTTATCTGGGGTTTGTCGAAGGAATGATTAAACCTAGTAGCAAAGATGGTGCCAATGCAAATCTGGCAATCAGCCGTTCTGATATTCAGCTTTTTGTAGAACAGCATTTAGATAAGATTGAAGAGTCAGTAAAAGAGCAACTTGCTGCTTCTAAGGAGGGAGATCTCAATTACCGGCATTATGCGGCATTGCTGCGCAACGTTCAGAAAATAAAAGAAGGATATTATGGAAAAGATGCTGATACGCGGTCTTCTGATAAATAGCTTTGAGGAAAACGAAGAATAGAAAAAATAGAAAAGTAGAACAGATTTTCTTGTATATATAAACTCTCTCTTATTACTTTTACAGACTTACTCTTCTCTAATGATAACCTTGCTTTGATGAATCATCATCCATAATGCAAGCTTAGAATTAGAGGAGGGTATTTTTTTATATCCCTGATTACTGCATCCCGCTTCTTTGTAGAAAGAATCATTATTTCTGGGTATTGACAACTATTTATTTTCTAGTGAACTTTGTGAAGAAACAATCTGTTGTATATATAAAAAGAAGAAAGGAGAATTTTAGAAATGAAAAAGATAGTATTACTTCGTCACGGAGAGAGTGCATGGAATAAAGAAAATCGTTTTACGGGCTGGACAGATGTAGATCTGACAGAAAAGGGAGTTGCCGAAGCTGAAAAAGCCGGAGAGACATTGAAAGAATATGGTTTCAATTTTGATAAGGCTTATACTTCCTATTTGAAGCGTGCGGTGAAAACCTTGAACTGTGTTCTCGATAAGATGAATCTGGACTGGATACCTGTAGAGAAAAGCTGGCGCTTGAATGAAAAGCATTATGGTGAATTGCAGGGATTGAATAAAGCCGAGACTGCCGAGAAATATGGAGAAGAACAAGTGCTAGTGTGGCGTCGTAGCTATGATATAGCTCCCCATCCTCTTTCAGAAAGTGATTTGAGAAATCCCCGTTTTGATTACCGTTATCATGAAGTACCCGATGCGGAGTTGCCTCGTACTGAATCGTTGAAAGATACCATTGAACGTATTATGCCTTATTGGGAAAGTGATATATTTCCCAGTCTGAAAACAGCTCATACGCTGTTGGTGGTCGCTCATGGCAATAGTTTGAGAGGCATCATCAAGCATCTAAAAAACATCTCCGATGAAGATATTGTCAAGCTGAATCTACCTACGGCTGTGCCTTACGTATTTGAGTTTGATGAAAACCTGAACGTTGCTAATGACTATTTCCTGGGAAACCCGGAAGAGATCAAAAAACTGATGGAAGCAGTAGCCAATCAGGGAAAGAAAAAATAGAAAAGTTACACATTAAAAAAAGAAGTTATGAGTAAAGTAGTAGAATTATTAAGAGATAAGGCCTGTTATTACCTGGACCACACTTGCGAAACCATTGATAAATCATTGATTCATGTTCCGTCTCCCGATACAATAGATAAAATCTGGATTGATTCGGACCGGAGCATCAGAGTATTGAACAGTCTGCAAACGTTGTTGGGACATGGCCGCCTGGCAAATACCGGTTATGTGTCTATACTTCCTGTCGATCAGGACATCGAACATACTGCCGGAGCATCGTTTGCCCCCAATCCGATCTATTTCGATCCGGAAAATATCGTAAAACTGGCTATTGAAGGAGGCTGTAATGGAGTAGCTTCTACCTTTGGGATTCTTGGATCCGTAGCACGTAAATATGCCCATAAAATACCTTTTATCGTTAAGTTGAATCACAATGAATTACTTTCTTATCCTAACAGTTTCGACCAAGTATTGTTTGGTACCGTTAAAGAAGCCTGGAATATGGGAGCAGTAGCGGTAGGCGCCACTATCTATTTCGGTTCGGAACAGAGTCGCCGTCAGCTCGTGGAGATAGCCGAAGCTTTTGAATATGCTCACGAACTGGGGATGGCAACCATTCTTTGGTGTTACCTGCGCAATAATGATTTCAAGAAAGGTGCTGTCGATTATCATGCTGCCGCCGACCTGACAGGACAGGCCGACCGTTTGGGAGTGACTATCAAAGCTGATATTGTGAAACAGAAACTTCCGACTAATAATGGTGGCTTCAAAGCTATCGGTTTCGGAAAGATCGACGAGCGTATGTATACCGAACTTGCTTCCGAACATCCGATTGACCTTTGCCGCTACCAGGTAGCCAACGGCTATATGGGACGCGTTGGTTTGATTAACTCCGGTGGAGAATCTCACGGTTCTTCCGATTTGCGTGATGCAGTCATTACAGCTGTAGTCAACAAACGTGCAGGAGGTATGGGATTGATTAGCGGACGTAAAGCGTTCCAGAAACCAATGAACGAAGGGGTGGAATTATTGAATACTATTCAGGATGTATATCTTGATTCGTCAATAACGATTGCATAATCAGAGATGAATGGAAATAAATTATTATCTTTGACTATTAGATCGTTAACCATTAAAAATTAAGAGTATGAAATTTTTTATTGACACAGCTAATTTGGAGCAAATTCAGGAGGCTTATGACCTCGGAGTACTTGACGGAGTGACTACCAACCCTTCGCTGATGGCGAAAGAAGGTATCAAAGGAACGCAGAATCAGCGTGAACATTATATCAAGATATGTAAGATTGTCAACGGAGATGTCAGTGCCGAAGTGATAGCAACCGATTATGAAGGAATGATTCGTGAAGGTGAAGAACTTGCCGCGCTCAATCCGCATATTGTAGTAAAAGTCCCCTGTATTGCCGATGGCATTAAAGCGATCAAACATTTCACGGAAAAGGGAATCCGTACTAACTGTACATTAGTCTTTTCAGTAGGACAGGCATTACTGGCAGCTAAAGCCGGAGCTACCTATGTTTCGCCTTTTGTCGGTCGTCTGGACGATATTTGTGAAGATGGAGTAGGGCTTGTGGGAGATATTGTACGTATGTATCGTACCTATGATTACAAGACACAAGTGCTCGCTGCTTCTATCCGCAATACGAAACATATTATCGAATGTGTGGAAGTGGGAGCGGACGTTGCTACTTGTCCGTTGAGTGCTATCAAGGGTTTATTGAATCATCCATTGACGGATTCGGGATTGAAGAAGTTTCTGGAAGACTATAAAAAAGTCAATGGTTGAGTAAGTAATGAAACTTGCAATATATTAAAATTTTTAGGCACGGATTACACGGATTTCACGGTCTTTTGAATAATGGTATCATAAAACAACTGTGAAATCTGTGAAATCCGTGTTATTTACTCAGGTCTTAGAATTCCGTGCCTAAAGAATATTTGTTTTTTCGGGTAGCTGCTCATTACTCTTTTTTCCGTTCCTGTTTTCTCTTCTCCTTATATTGAGTTGGCGTTTCTCCTGTATATTGTTTGAAAGCCGTACTGAAATAGCGTGAAGTAGTGAAGCCGACCTTCTCGGCAATTTCCGTGAACGACATGTCCGTACTGGTGATTAATGTGATCGCTTTCTCCATCCGGAATTTATTAATGTAATCATTGGCTCCCATATCGGTCAGAGCTTTTAGCTTATTGTAAAGGGAAGCCCGGCTCATACCTATCTCCTTGCAGATAAAAGTGACGTCCAGATTGCTGCTATCCAGATGTTCCTGAATAATTTTATTCAGTTTCAGCAGAAATGTTTCATCTGCTTGGCTGAAAGTGCTCTCTTCCGGCGCAGGGACTAATCCTGTATTCAAATATCTTTTCTTGATAGATTCGCGGTTTTTCAATCGGTTGCGAATGATTTCCATTAGCATTTCTATCTCAAAGGGCTTAGTCAGATAAGCGTCCGCCCCGTTCTTGTAGCCACTCAACTGACTTTGTTTATCATCTCTTGCTGTCAGCAGAATGATAGGAATGTGACTGATCGTAATATCTTCCTTTATATTTTTGCAAAGTTCATATCCATTCATTCTCGGCATCATCACGTCACTGACGATAATATCCGGAGCATGATTTCTGGTCAGTTGAAGGGCTTCCACACCATCGGAAGCAATCACTACCCGTTTGAAATATTCTCCCAGTGACTTTTTCAGAAAATCCGTCAAATCCGGATTGTCATCCACCACTAGAATACTGTAAGGACTCGTATCGAACGTATTTTCCTCCGGTAACTGTTCTTTGCTATCATCGTTCATCAATTCGTTCAGATATGCCTTCGGCTGACAGACGATCTCTTCCGATTGTTGTCTCAAGGGTAGTTCAAAGAAGAATGTTGCACCAGCTTCCTGATTATCCCGTGCACCGATGGAGCCTCCGTGTAGTTCTACCAGAATCCTGGAATAAGATAATCCGATACCTGTGCCGCTTTGCTCTCCTGTACCTTGATAGAAACGGGTGAAGAGTTTTTGTGTATTTACTTGTTTCAATCCGTTTCCCCGGTCAATGATGGAGATACGTACGCTATTTTTCTCGGAAAGCAACTCCGATGTAATTGTTATTTCTGCATCTTGTGGACTGTGTTTCAAGGCATTGATAAGCAGATTGCTTAGAATAATCTCACACTTATCTTTATCGAAACTTACAGTATTGACCTGTGGGTCAAGCTGATAGCGGATACGGACGTTTTTAGCTTCACCTTCGCTGACGAAATCTTGGGATACATGTTCAATCCATTGATTGAGAGCATACGGCTGTATCTGCAATTTACTTTCCCCAACCTCCATTTTGCGTACATCGAGTACCATATTAATAAGGTTTTTCATTCGCTGTGACTGGCGATAGATTGCTTTTATAGGTAAATATTGTGTATCTTCGGCAGAAAGCGATTTCAGTATCCGGCTAAGCGGTGCGTGTATGAGCGTTAAAGGTGTGCGCAACTCATGACTGATATTAATAAGGAAACGTACTTTTTCTTCATATACCTGTTGTTCATGTTCCTTCATTGCCCATTTCAGTTTTTCTTCCTTACGCTTTAGAGTTCTTCGGAAAGTTTCAATAATAGCGGCAGCAGTAAGAACGGTACAGCTAAGAATAAACCACCATGTCCGATACCAGGGAGGGAGAATGGTTAGTTCCAGTACTTCCTGACTGGGAATCCAACTGCCATCTTTAGCTGTACAGGAAGCCATAATCTTATAACTTCCCGGAGGAAGTGAACGTATAGCCAGTTCGGGATTGTACGATTCGATTTGCTGGTCATTCAGCCCTTCTATCTGGTATCTGTACACTTTCTGTCGGAAAATGTCCTTCTCTTTCGACATGATCCGGATAGTGATATTACTGTTCCAGGGAGCGGAGATCCCTGTTGGTCGATTGGTTAATTCGTTATTCACGGATTCTCCATTGATGATGACATCGGATAATTGGAGTTGGGGAAGTTCAGAAGTTGTTAATGGTATTTTGCAGTTAATGTGCAGTAAACCTTTTACTCCACCCATATAGACGTCTCCCTGCATACTTAACAGGCGGGGTTTGGAAAGATATTCGTTCTGGATTACGCCGTCTGATTCACCGAATAGAACGAACTTTTTTTCTTTGATAAGCCAAGCGAAAAGCATGCTGTCAGCTCCTATCCATACTTTTCCTTGCTGGTCGCATACGATCAAAGTGATTTCACTAAATAGAGAGGTCGGGATCGGAGTCTGTATTTTGGTGGCGGGATTGTAGTGTACCAATCCGTAATTGTTCCCAATCCAGAAGTTTCCCTCTTCGTCTCTTGAAACGGAGTTGATGGTCGTGTCTTTCCAGCATCTGTATAGGGCTTTCAGCCGGTTTGTATGGTTGTCCAGTTCATATATGTGCTTCGTATCATTTAGATAAGTGGTGTTCCTATAATTGCCGATTGGTAGGAGAGCACCGATAATATCTTGTTCTTCCTGTTCTATAGCGGTACTGAAAGTACGTGTATTCAAATCATATATATAGATATGTTCTCCAAGGAACAGAATGCTGTGATGAGTGTTCCGGAGTAGATTTACAGCCTTGCCTCGATTGCATAAGAGTGCTGTTGTTTCAGCGTCGACAATGGTGAAAGGTTGTTTTTCTCCAGTTGCCGGATTGAAAATAAATACTCCTTGTGAGAAAATAGAAATTAATAATTTACCGGGAGTAAACTGACAGATAGAGGCAACTTTGTCTTCCCAGGTTGAGGGATAATGAGTAAATTTCTCTGTGAGCGGATTAAAGTTGTTGATACCTCCTCCGTCCGTGCCTACCCAGATTTGATCTTGAGATTCCTGGAAAAGACTTAGAACGGTATTGTTGCTAAGTCCCCGGTCGTTGCCGGGTGGTACGTCTGTATATGTTTTCATGGAAACTTCCCGGATGCTGATTAGTCCGTTGCGGATGCTGCCTGCCCATATATTGTTGTTGTAGTCGTTGTATAGGCATAAGATAGAGTTGGCGGGAAGTGAATAGTTGTCACTTCCGGGCACATGTTCCAGCAGAGAAAAATGTCCGGTTTCCGGGTCGAGAATATTAATGCCTCCTCCGTCTGTTCCAATCCAGATTTCTCCTTCCCGTTCGGCGAGACTTAGTACAACATTGTTACTTAGAGAAGAGTTGTGGGTAGTATATGTAGCCAGTAGTTTACCGTCGTGTGTCAGGCAGTTCAGCCCTCCGTTGTAAGGGGCTACCCAGATTCTTTTTTGTGAGTCTATGAGTACGTTCATTATTTCCTTTCCGCAATCGAAAGGAGGACGGCGGCATTTTCCGGTATTCAGGTCGAGCAGGAGTAGTCCTTGCCAGCGACTACAACAAAGTAATGTTCGTTTATCCCATAGACTTAGCAGAGTCACATTATAATTGGGCTCTAGGTCAAACGTTTGCAGGAGGCGGAAAGTGGCATCCTGATAATTATAGAAAAAGATTTTATTTTTCGAACCGAATAACACTCCATCATCAGTCAGGCAGACGGAATAGGCGATGATATTATTTCCTGTTTCATCAGTCGGTATAAGAAAGTCATCGCTTTGCCGCTGATAACGTGCCACTCCCTTATCTGTCAGAATCCATATATTGTTTTGTACATCTTCTATCAGCTGGTAGATTAAATTGTGAGGAATGGAATGAGGGTTGTTTGACTGATGGACATACTTTTTAAGTTCATGTCCGTCATATCGTCCCAGTCCGGAGCGGGTTCCAATCCATACAAAACCTTGTTCATCCGTTAAGATGCATCGTACGGTAGAAGGCAGTCCGTCTTTTAGTGAGATTTGCTTATAGTAATAATGACCGGCTTGAAGAGGGGAGATGCCGATAAACAGTGCGATAAATGCGATGCATAGTAGTAAAAAGGTCTTTCTTCTCATGAGATTAGGTCAGTTAAACTAAAACAAAGATAATACATTCGGATGAATGTTTGTTGAAAAGCAAACTTATTTTGTATTCCTTCAGGTAAAAGAGTTATATATAGTTGCTTTTTTCTATTTAATTTTGTATCTTTAAAGCTTTCCGTCCTTTTAAGAATAGTTTGTCCCCTTGCAATGGGATAATAGTCATCTTATAGGGTGCTATTTATCACTTTACAAAATGATTATTGTCACCTTATAAGGGGATGACTACTCGACTGCATAAACTATTATAAATTTCTGTACTGAAAATCTTTAATCTCTGCACTGAAAATCCTTGAATACAATGAGAATTGCTAATTCTTCATCTTATATTCATAGGGAGCCATTCCAACAACTTTTTTAAATAACCGGCTTATTGGAAGTAAAGGCCTGTACACAGCAGATTAGGTAAAGTAGCCGGTTTTTATCAGCGGGAAGATAGTATTATTTAGCTAGATTCTCTATCTTTGCTCGAAAATATACGACTATGATTACCGAAGAACTACAGAAACTTTATCAGTCATATACGGGCGTTCCCGCTGAAAACATAACAGAATTACCGTCTTCCGGTTCCAACCGCCGTTATTTTCGGCTGACGGGTATAGAAACATTGATTGGAGTTTACGGAGCTTCTATCGATGAGAATGAAGCATTTCTTTATATGGCAGGACACTTCCACAAATGTGGACTGCCTGTTCCCGAAGTGCGCATCGTTTCGGAAGATAAGACCTATTATTTGCAGGAGGATTTGGGCGATACTCTGTTGTTCCATGCCATAGAGAAAGGACGTGCTACCAGCGTCTTTTCAGAAGAGGAAAAAGAGTTGCTTCGCAAAACGATTCGTTTGCTTCCTGCCATTCAGTTTGCCGGGGCCGATGGATTTGATTTTTCCCGTTGTTATCCTCAACCGGAGTTCAATCAACGCTCCATTCTGTGGGATTTGAATTACTTTAAATATTGCTTCCTGAAAGCTACCGGTATGGAGTTTCAGGAAGATAAACTGGAAGATGATTTCCAGAAAATGAGCGATGTCTTGCTTCGCAGTTCTTCCGCTACTTTCATGTATCGTGATTTTCAGAGCCGTAATGTGATGATAAAAGACGGCGAACCGTGGTTTATCGACTTTCAGGGCGGACGCAAAGGCCCGTTCTATTATGACATAGCCTCTTTCCTGTGGCAAGCGAAAGCGAAATATCCCGATAGTCTTCGTAAAGAACTGCTGCAAGAGTATATGGAAGCTCTTCGCAAATACCAACCGATTGACGAATCCTATTTTTATAGCCAGCTTCGTCACTTTGTCCTTTTCCGTACGCTGCAAGTGCTGGGAGCTTATGGTTTCCGTGGTTACTTTGAAAAGAAACCGCATTTTATCCAAAGTGTTCCTTATGCCATCGAAAACCTGCGTGAATTGTTGAAAGAAGAATATCCGGAATATCCGTATCTCTGTAACGTTTTGCGAGAGCTTACCGGACTGAAACAATTTACGGACGATCTGAAAAAGCGGCAGTTAACCGTCAAAGTAATGAGTTTTGCCTATAAGAAAGGAATTCCTGATGACTCTACCGGCAATGGAGGAGGTTATGTATTCGACTGTCGCGCCGTGAATAATCCCGGTAAGTATGAGCGTTACAAACCTTTCACCGGACTGGATGAACCTGTAATCACTTTCTTGGAAGAAGATGGAGAAATACTCCGTTTCCTCGATCATGTCTATGCTTTGGTGGATGCCTCCGTGCAACGTTATATGGAACGCGGATTCAGCAATTTGTCCGTCTGCTTCGGTTGCACCGGCGGACAGCATCGTTCTGTTTATTCTGCCCAGCATCTGGCAGAGCACCTGAATCAGAAATTTGGTGTGAAAGTCGAACTGGTGCATCGGGAACAGAATATCGAACATACGTTTGAGGCAACAATCTAAGAAGAGTAAATATTAAAGAAGAAAGTAACCGAAAGAATGAAAGCAATGATATTTGCAGCCGGTTTGGGTAGCCGGCTGAAGCCGCTCACCGATACCATGCCGAAGGCTTTGGTTCCCATAGCCGGACATCCGATGTTGGAACATGTGATCTTAAAACTGAAAGCTGCCGGATTCACAGAAATAGTGATTAATATCCATCATTTTGGCGAACAAATACTTGATTTCTTAGAAGCCAATGAGAATTTTGGGCTTATCATACATATTTCCGATGAACGCGATCTGTTGCTCGACACCGGTGGGGGAATTAAGAAAGCCCGTTCTTTCTTTGAAAACTCCGATGAGCCTTTCCTGATACATAATGTCGATATTCTTTCAGACGTGAATCTGAAAGAATTATATGACTACCATTTACGAAGCGGTGCTGTTGCCACTTTACTGGCCAGCCAACGTAAAACCTCCCGCTATCTTCTTTTTGATACAGATAAGAGACTTTGCGGATGGATAAACAAGGATACGGAACAAGTGAAACCGGAAGGTTTTCAGTATGATTCTTCCCTTTATCAAGAATATGCATTCAGTGGCATCCATGTACTTTCGCCTGCCATTTTTCAATGGATGACCTCTCCCTCCTGGGATGGAAAATTCTCTATCATGGATTTCTATCTTGCCACTTGCCGGCAAGTAAACTATGGTGGTTACTTGACAGAAAAGTTACATCTGATTGATATAGGCAAACCGGAAACATTAGCGAAAGCAGAAGGCTTCTTATACCAAAATGCGAAATAAAGATACTGAAAGAGGCTAAAAGGCCTCTTTCTTTCTATGTAACAAAATATTAAAGTAACTTTGCTTGGATAAACAATCAATATTGTAATACTATACAAATTTTGCTGCATGGAACAGACTTTGGTAAATGGGATAGCTGATAACTTATTGCATAATATCTTTAATGACTTGTCTGTAGGCTTGGAATTGTATGATAAGGACGGTCTCATGATAGATGTCAATTATTCACGGTTGAGATCAATGGGGATAAAAGACAAAAAGGATATTTTGGGCTATAATCTATTCAACTACACCAGTTTCTCTGATGAAATCAAGGAACAGATCAGAAAAGGAGAAACAGTGCGTTTCATGGCAAAATATGATTTTGATGACTTGTGCCGTCTTTTTCCTACTAATCTGTCCGGTATAAAATTTTTCGAGATTACCGTTTCTTTTGTACATAATGATAAGTCTGAAATTACCAATTATATGGTGATAACTCAAGATATCACCGAACGTGTTTTGTGGCAAAACAAATATGACAATCTTTACGAAGAGGTTGTGCGTTCGAAAAAAGAACTTCTTGAGAGCGAACAAAGAATGATCCATTTGATTCGTCAGAATGAATTGGTATTGAACAATATTAATTCGGGATTGGCATATATTGCGAACGACTATATCGTACAATGGGAGAATATCTCGCTTTGTAGTAAAAGCCTTTCTTATGAGGCTTACAAAAAAGGAGAACCTTGCTATCTGACAGCCCATAATCGCACCACTCCTTGTGAGAATTGTGTGATGCAACGTGCCCGGAAATCCGGTCAGGTAGAGTCTATCTTGTTTAATCTGGATAACAAGCATGTCATAGAAGTCTTTGCTACTCCCATATTTAATGAACAGGGAGATGTTGACGGTGTCGTGATTCGTGTAGATGATGTTACCGAGCGGCAGCACATGATTGGTGAACTTGAAAAGGCAAGGAGCCGCGCTGAACAATCCGATAAGTTGAAATCCGCCTTTCTGGCAAATATGAGCCATGAAATTCGTACACCGTTAAATGCTATCGTTGGTTTTTCCGACTTATTGATGGTGACGGAAGATCAAGAAGAAAAAGAAGAATTTATTCAGATTATCAATGCCAACAATGAGTTGCTTTTGAAGCTGATTAACGACATACTGGATCTTTCGAAAATAGAAGCCGGCTCGGTAGAACTGAAATACGAAGATTTTGATTTGGCTGTTTATTTCAACGAATTAGCTGCTTCGATGCATCGTCGTGTAGTAAATCCGCAGGTTCGTTTGGTTCCCGTGAATCCTTATGAAACCTGTACCGTTCGTTTGGATAAAAACCGGTTAGCGCAGATTCTCACTAACTTTGTAACTAATGCTATCAAATATACCTCCAAAGGAACTATTGAAATGGGGTATGAGAAGATAGACGAAAATATTCGTCTTTACGTTCGCGATACAGGTATCGGCATACCGGAGGATAAAAAAGATAAAGTATTTCATCGTTTTGAGAAACTGGATGAATTTGCACAGGGAACCGGATTGGGATTGTCCATTTGTAAAGCCATTGTTGAGGCTTGCAGAGGAGAGATAGGCTTTGAGTCAGAATTTGATAAAGGGTCTTTATTTTGGGCGGTTTTGCCATGCCAGTTCGAATCGGTTAACAGCGAACCGACTTCTTCACGTCGGAACAATGAGAAGGATGCGAATAAAGAAAATATTCTTGACTCCGAAGAAACAAAAAAAGCACCTAAACGGGTGCTAGTCGTAGAAGATATTCAAAGTAACTTCTTTTTAGTATCTTCCATCTTGAAAAACAAATGTCAGTTGTTGCATGCACCGAATGGACTGGAGGCAGTTGAGATTGTCCGAACCCAACCAGTGGATTTGGTACTGATGGATATGAAGATGCCTGTTATGGACGGACGTACTGCAACCTCGGAGATCCGGAAGTTCAATGCTGAAATTCCAATTATCGCCCTGACTGCTCATGCCTTTGATGCTGACCGGGTAGCTGCGTTGAAAGCCGGTTGTGATGATTATCTGGTGAAGCCGATCAATGGCGCGAAGTTGATGCAGACTCTGAAAGAGTATGGTTGTTGAAAGGATGGGATTAGAAATGTGCTGATCTGAAAAAGGGTATATTCTATTCTTTCTGTTTTTAATATATCAGTCACTTGTTTGTGGTGAAGGAAAAAACGCTCTGCATTTTGGATGAAAGAATGTAGGATTGTTTGTTATCCTGGATAATTCCTGTCTAAAAATAAATAATTCCTCTGTATTGCTATCTATATGCTTACTGTTTGCCCGTATGTAGTTTGTTTTATCATTCTTTTTTGGTGCGTATATGATGATGAACTAGCCTATAAACAGGCTTTTCCGAGGGCTTTTATAACTTGGTCGGTGAGTATGGAAGGCTTTCTCGGTGAGGAAGGATGTGTTCCTCACCGAGGAATGGCTTATTGCTCACCGAGGAAAATCATTTATTTCTTTAAAGAAAACGCATATCATCTGAAAATATATGCTGTATTGTGGTAGTAATATGCATATATATGTGATAATATGGATGCTTTTAATTCCGGATTACCATCTTCAATAGTTTTGTTTTCTTTCTTAATCTGAAAAATAGAACATTTCTCTTGTTTGTTTGGAGGAATTGAAAGGGAGACGGCTTACTATAAAAGGCTATAAATCCGTAAAGTTTGGGATTGTTTTTTATGTTTATGGATTTAAATAGTTATCTTTGTACAAGAAAGGAGGTATATAATGACTGCTACAAAGAAAATAAAAACTCGGGAAGAACTTAGAGTTGAGGTAGTGAAGAAAATTACAGCTAATAAAAGGAATGCCCAATCTTTTCTAAAAAAAGCTGGAATAGTCTCTAAATCAGGTGAACTTACCAAAATTTATAGATGAAAGAAACATTATACTCACGTCGTTCTAATCTTGTTGTTGGCTTTCATGGTTGTGATCAATCAATTGCAAATAAGATAATTGAAGGTAAAGATGATCTAATTGCAAGTACTAATGATTATGATTGGCTGGGACATGGAATCTATTTTTGGGAAAACAACGAACTTCGTGCATTGCAATATGCAAATGATATGATGGGTAGAGCTCATTCATCTGTTAAATGCCCAGCTGTAATTGGTGCTATTATTGATTTGGGATACTGCATGGACTTGACAGATTCATTGTATTTAGGTGAATTGAAGGAATCTTATAATGTACTTGTGGAAACTGTCGTGTAACAGGGATTTCTCTTCCTACAAATTCTACAATAGGAATATCTGAAGATAAGCTATTGCGCAGATTGGATTGTGCAGTTATTGAAACGGCACATCAGATTAACAGAGAAGTATCAGGAAGAGAATTTGATTCAGTGAAAGGTGTATTTTGGGAAGGAGTTGAACTCTATCCAGACGCAGGGTTTAGAGAAAAGAATCATATTCAGATATGTGTGCGTAATCCTAATTGTATAAAGGGGTTCTTTTTGCCTCGTAAATTAGATATGAACTATATAAACCCGTAAGGAAAATTTAGAGGCTAAATTCCGTATGGATACGGTTCTTTCCGGCCGTGATACTGGGAAGATTGTTAATCCGCATCTCCGGCAGATTTATTTGCAATTTCCTTATTTTACAAAGGATTTGTCGGACTGCCATACATTATATGATAAATTAATTTATGCACTGAAGAATATGAGCAATTGGAATAGAATGCCGGATGCTTTGAAAGAACAAGTGTTTGAACATCTGGCGAGATTGGCGGCAGTTGCCGATCTTTCGGAAGAAAATCGTATCGCTTATGATAAGGCATTGGATCGATATAGGGTCAATCAAATCGTAGAGGAGGATGAACGGCGTAAAAACGAAGAGATGCGGAGAAAAGCGGCTGAAGAAGGAATGAAAGAAGGACTGGAGAAAGGAATAGAGAAAGGAGAGCAAAAGAAGCGAATTGAAATTGCTCGAAAGATGAGAGAGGACGGAATATCTATTGATATGATTACCAAATACACAGGTATTCAATCTTCTGATATAGAAAATTTATAATATACCTTCATAAAAAATATTGTAGTTGCATTAGTCTAAAATATGATAAAGGCGGGAATATTCAGGAATGAATACTCCCGCTTTCTTTTTTTGATTCGAAAGATGTTCAAAGATGTCTGTGTTACTATAATTAATCGATGAAATGGATGATTTTAGACAAATTTGGAAGAATCGTAGCTAAAATAGAACATTCATTACCTTTGAGATAAACTACATTTGTAGCGGTGATTGTCAAAAAAGGCAGTACAATAATTAAATAAAGGTAATCTTAATTATTAAATTTATGAGAAACAAAATTCTATTCCTTTGTCTCTTCCTTTTTGGAACGTTGACAGCTTGTAAAGATACAAAATGGATGGATGTTCCGACTGGTACCTCTCCTGATGGTGCAGTTACAGGAAAGCCGGGTGAAGATGAACCGGATGATCCGGACGACCCAACTGAAATGGGGCTGATTAATTGCTCTTATATTCGTGGTGACTTTTATGATTCAGGTCGGATTTCTGGCAAAAGCATGGCTACTTGCAATGATTTAATTTTTTTGGTATGTCGTCCTTATGCTGATGGTAGTTTGGCGTTTGAATTGCCGGATGCTCAATTAACAGGAAATGCGACCTATATAGCGGAAAAAAGTGGCAAAAATGGCGTACTGTATTTTAATGGTAGTGCGACAATGAATGCAGGTGATGGTTTGCTTCATTCTCCGGATGGTCCCAGTAAGCAGTTTACTTTTGGTACTTACATATATATAGATGAATGGGTAGCTAATGCTTATTTATTTAAAAAGGTTACAAGTTCAAAAACGATTGCAGCTTTACAACTGGGTGAGGTAGCAGGAAAGGTAAAACTTATAATAGGTAGCTTAAGTACCGAAATAACCAATGATGAATTAACTGTGGGAGGATGGCATTACATTGCTTTATCTTATAAAGCATCGGCAGATCCTGAAATAAAACTTGATGTAGATAGTAAGTCTACAAAATTAACACCACAAAACGACAATACATTTCCCGAAGTACCCAACGACAAGGCAGATTTTGTTATTGGTGATAAATTTAAGGGTTATATGGAAGAAACTACTGTATGGAGCATATCTGTCGGGGCATTGGGAAAAGACCCTATCACTTATCCTTCCGTTTGGAATAAAACTAAAGTGCTCGCATATTGGAAATATGATGATTCGGGCAATCCGGGGAAAGATTCCCATACATGGCTGACTCGTATGGAAGACATGCGTAAAGCTTTAGGCACTTCGACAGGTACATTAAGATTCCGTTTGGGATGTGCCGGTGGTCAATGGAAAGATATGGTTAAGAATGAAGGGGCTTATACTAATTTCGCTCATAATATATGCAAAGTTTTATCGACTCATAATTTAGATGGAGTAGACTTGGACTTTGAATGGCCGGAAGGGGGAGCTGAAGGGGCTGCTTATAGTAAGGCTATCGTTGGAATGAGTAAGATATTCAAGCAAAATTCCAAAAAGATATTCTTTACAGTGTCTATTCATCCGTATTGTATGACTTATCTCACGGATGAAGCCTATAAAGCAACAAACTTTGTCTCTTTGCAATGTTATGGTCCTACTACAGAATATTATCCTTATGAAAGATTTGTTGCAGAGGCAGAAAAGGCAGTAACAGAGGCTAAGATTCCTAAGAATAAATTAGTATTGGGTGTACCTTTCCAAGGAGCTACAGAAACAGGTAAAAAGACAGCAGGATATTTTGATTTTGCGGATGGTGTTACTTCAGATCAAACTACTGTGGAATATAAAGGAGATACATATACATTCGATGGAGTAGAGGCCATTTATAGGAAAACGCAGTATGCTTGTGAAAATGGTTATGCCGGTATCATGAGTTGGGATTTGGCAATTGATGTAGATGTCACAAACGAAAAATCTTTGTTGAAAGCGGTTCAAAAAGCTATTGAAGACTACATCTTTTCGTCAGGAAATGAGGCTACAGAATAATATGGAATCTTAATTATTAAATATAATATTATGGAAAAAAAGAAGTTAATGAGAGAACAGAGACGTTTTGTTCTTCTTCTGATGCTCTTGTTGTCGTTTCCTTTGGGTGTTTTAGCTCAGCAGAAAATGATAAAGGGACAGGTGGTAGATGATAGGGGAGATGCTATTATCGGTGCTACTGTCATGGTGAAAGGTATGAATGGAGGAACGATTACCGATATAGACGGTAATTTCTCCATTGCAGGAAAAGTAGGCAATACCCTTTCTATTACATACGTTGGTTATGCTCCACTACAAGTGAAAATAGCGAAGCAGGAAGGTAACCGTTTCGTGATGAAAGAAGACGCAAAGGCACTTGACGAAGTGGTGGTGGTAGGTATGGATACCCAAAAAAGAAATACGATTACTGCTGCCGTAGCCACATTAAAAGATGATGCTATTGTCAATCGTCCTGTAACGGATGTAACCAGTGCTTTGCAAGGTAATATTGCGGGATTGAATTTTGCTTCGGATGCCGTAGCAGGTGGTGTCGGTGGTGAGTTGGGAGCTGATATCCAATTCAACATACGTGGTGTCGGTTCTATTAATGGTGGCGAGCCTTATGTATTAGTAGATGGTGTTGAACAGAGTATGCAGAATGTGAATCCTGCCGATATTGCCAGTATCAGTGTGTTGAAAGATGCTTCCGCCTCCGCCGTTTATGGTGCGCGTGCTGCTTATGGCGTTGTTATCGTAACTACTAAGAGTGGAAAGAAAGAGAAAGCAAGAGTGAGTTATCGTGGAACGGTTGGTTTTAGTTCACCCATCAATATGCCGGAGATGATGAACTCATTAGAATTTGCAGGTTATATCAATGAGCGTGCAGATAATATGGGAGTAGCTCACATCGTTTCGGATAAAACAATTGGTAAAATGCAGGGATTTATGCAGAATCCTTATTCGGCTGAATTTCCGGGAGTAGACGTGAATGATAATGGTGATGACTGGGCAGGTACCTATTACAATCAGTATGCTAATACCGATTGGTTCCAATATTATTTCAAAGATAAATCCATTCGTCATTCTCATAACCTGAGTGTACAGGGGGGGGCTGATAAGATGAACTATTATATTGGTATGGGGTATATTTATCAGGAAGGTTTGATGGATAAAGTACAGGATGATTTGAGTAAGTATAACTTAAATACGAAATTCCAGATTAACGCTAACAAATGGCTTCGTTTTAATTTGAATAATAATATAACGTTGCAGATGATTAAGCGTCCGATGGGAAATCAAATGATTTTCTATAATAATGTATCCAATCAATATCCGAATCAAGCGACCGAGTTACCAGTTAATTCTGAATATAATATTCCCGGTTGGAGTGAATTGATGTATTTAAAGAACTCCAACTACAATCAAAACCGTCTATCGGACGCTTTGACTCTTTCAGCTACAATCACGCCTTTGGAAGGTTGGAATATTGTTGGTGAAATGAAAATGCGTCTGGATGTGGAACATAATGATATGAAGCTGGTTCAGCCTTATTATGAGACTCCGCAAGGAAAGTATAAAATCGGTGCTACTAAGAAACAGGGATATGCTTATCCGGGCATGAGCTGGAAAAATACATATTTCGATTCTTATTCTCGTGGAAGTGTTTTTAATTACTATTTGTCTCCGAACGTTTCTTCTTCATATACTCATCAATGGGGAGGTCATTTCTTCAAAGCAATGGCAGGATTCCAGATGGAATTGAGAGAAGATTCGCAAGAAGCCATGTATAAAGATGGAGTAATGGATGACCAGATTTATTCCTTTGAAAATGCCAGTGGAAATATTATGGTATCGGAAGCCCGCACACATTGGTCTACAATGGGTATGTATGCCCGTTTGAACTGGAACTACAACAACATTTATTTCTTGGAACTGAGTGGACGTTACGATGGCTCTTCCCGTTTTGCTAAAGGAAACCGTTGGGGATTTTTCCCTTCTTTTTCAGCCGGTTATGATATAGCTCGTACCGATTATTTCAAAGCGCTTGATTTGCCGGTATCACAATTGAAAGTACGTGTTTCTTATGGACGCTTGGGTAATCAGAATGGTGCCGGACTCTATGATTATCGTTCTTTTATTGAGTTGGATGCTTCTTCACAGAATGCATGGATTTTACCGGGAGTTTCTGATACTCCTTCCAGAGGTACGATTGTAAAGACTCCTAAGCTGATTAGTCCGTATATTACATGGGAAAAGGTGGATAATGCCAATCTCGGTATTGACTTGATGTTGCTGAAGAACCGTTTATCTATTACTGCTGATATTTATCAACGTACTACCCGTGATATGATTGGCCCGGCTGAAGCTTTACCGGGTATTAGCGGAGTATTGCCTACTGACCGTGCAAAGGTGAACAATGCAACTTTGCGAAACAGAGGATGGGAACTTTCGGTGAATTGGAATGATAAGTTGAAATGTGGATTTAGCTATGGCATTGGTTTTAATGTTTTCAATTACAAGGCTGTAGTGACCAAGTATAACAATCCAAGTGGAACTATCTATAACAATCACACAGGATATGCTGCCAATAAGGGATATTATGAAGGAATGGACGTAGGTGAAATTTGGGGATACCAGGCTGATGATTTATTCTTGTCTAATCGTGAAATTGATGAATATCTCAGACACACGGACTTGTCTGCTTTTAAAGCGGCGGATCAATGGCGTCGGGGCGATTTGAAGTATGTAGATATCAATGGTGATGGCAAAGTGAATGCCGGTGACGGTACGTTGGCTAATCGTGGAGACTTAAAAGTTATTGGTAATACTACTCCTAAATATTCATTTGGTATCAATCTGAATCTTGGCTATAAGGGATTTGAAGTCTCAGCCCTGTTGCAAGGTGTTGCCAAACGGGATTTCCCGATTTCCGGTAGTACCTATATGTTTGGCGGACAGAACTTCTTCAAAGAACATTTGGATCATTTCACAACCCAGAATCCGAATGGATATTTGCCTCGCCTGACTGACTGGAAAGATAATACGGATTATGTGGTGAACACAGGTTATAATACCACCCGCTATTTGTTGAACGCAGCTTATATGCGTATGAAGAACTTGACGGTATCATATAATTTCAGTCGTAAATTGTTGAAAAACATCGGACTGGAAAACCTGAAAGTATATTTCACCTGTGATAACCTGTTTACTATTACAAAATTGCCGGGACAGTTTGACCCCGAAACATTGAATCAGGTGAATATGATGGCTGGTGGTAGTAATGAACAGTCTCCTGGACTGACTTCTCCATTGGTACAAAATGGTAACGGAAAAGTATATCCGATGAACAGGAACTTCGTTTTCGGACTTGATTTCACATTTTAATAAGGGATAAGCAATGAAAAAACTATATATATTATTTATTCTTGCGGGTGCTTTCTTGTCTGCATGCTCGGATTTTCTGGAAAAAGCACCCATTACTTCACCGGAGAGTGGAGGCTATCTGGCCAGTGAAGAACACTTGACTAGCTATGTAAACTTCTTATATACAGGACTTCCTACCTTGGAAACATTCGGTATGGGTGTTTTCGGTGAAGAGAAAAACAGTGATAACATCCTTGCGCAGAACTATGAAAGACGCTTGAATGGAGAATTGCAGGAAAGCAATGGTGGCGCTAAAGAATGGGAAAAAGGCTATAAAGGGTTGCGTGACGCCAATTATTGTCTTCATAACTATGCGGTTCCCGAAATGGATGAGACAGACAAAATATTGTCTTTGAAAGGGGAAGTTTATTTCTTCCGTGCCTATTGGCATTTCTATTTGTTAACTCGTTTTGGCAGTATTCCTATTATGGACGACCTTTGGGATGAACACGCTACTGCCCAAGGTTTGCAAGTTCCGGCTACAGATCGCGGAGAATTGGCAAAGTTTATCCTGAAGGATCTGGATACGGCAAAAGGATTGCTTTATCCGCGCAGTAAGTACAAAGGATTGAGGGTAAGTCAGGAAGCAGCTATTATTTTGGCGATGAGAGTGGCTTTGTATGAAGGCTCTTGGGAGAAATATCATGCCGGTACTGATTTCGCCGCTGCTACAAACGCATCTGCAGAGTTTTTTCAAACTGTGCTAACCTTAGGAGATGAACTGTTTGCTATGGGATTGAAGTTAAACACGAAAGAGAGTGATCCTTTCAAGGCAAAAGACGGTGGTGAAGCGTTTGCACATTTGTTCAACCAATATGATTTATCTGATATATCGGAAGCAGTCTTTTGGAAGAAGTATTCTATATCAGGCGGTTTGACGCATGGATTATCTGCTTTATTAGCTCAAGGTACCGTAGATAACTCTGGTCCTGCCGGCTTGTCACAATCATTGGTTGATAATTATTTATATGATACAGGTCTTCCTGTTGACCCGACAGAAGATAAGTTTAAGGATTTCAATCGTACGTTTGAAGGACGTGACCCTCGTTTGATACAAACTGTGATGCATAGTGACTGCCGGTTCAAGGCTGATAGTGACTCAAAGCCAATGAAGGTTGAGATTCGTACGGATGAGAATAAGGATGAGGTTGTTCCCCCCTATCTTCTGGCAGGTGACAATCAGCGCAGTATTACCGGTTACCATATTCGTTTAGGATTGGATCCGCAATTTAATAAGGACAAGAAGGGAGGTGAAACAGCATTGCCGATCATTCGTTATGCGGAAGCGTTGTTAGCTTACGCTGAAGCTGCAGCAGAGTTGGGTAACGGAACTTGTGACGCATCCATATTGAAGAAGACTTTGCAACCCTTGCGCGAACGGGCAGGAGTGACTTATGTTGAACCTGCTGCTGTGGACCCTAAATTCCCGGCGTTCAGCGATCAATATGCTTTGACTCCCATTTTACAGGAAATTCGTCGTGAAAGACGTGCGGAATTGGCTTTACAAGGTTTCCGACTTGATGATTTGATGCGTTGGAGAGCTGGCAAGTTGATTCAAAACCAACGTGGTAAGGGTGCTTATCTGGGTAAGGAAGGTGTATTGTATCGTGCATTCAGCACAGATCAGGCCGATGAGTTGGATAAAATAACGCTGACTGCTGACAAATGGATGGATCCCTTGGCAGAGTGGCTTCCGGCAGGATATCAATTCAAACCGGAACGTGACTATCTGTTGCCGATTCCCCTGAATGAAATCAACCTAAATGAGCAGTTGCATCAGAATCCGGGATGGCGCGATAACAAATAATAGAATCCGTTTTAATGATGATTAATTTTGAAAGAATATGAAAAGACTATTATATAAGATACTTCCGGCTTGTTTGCTGGCTATCGGTTTGCAAGGATGTGACGACGAGACTCGTTATAATCCGTTGCCGGAGGCAGTGCCTTTGACGATGACTGTCAGTGGTCAGGCATTTGCAATGGGAGAACATCTGAGAGTGGATATTGAAGTAAATAAGGATGCGGAAGGGAATGAAGTGACCCCTAACGAAGATTTTGATATTTACTTTACCGCTAAATCCGGTAGCGAGGATGCTTCCGACTTGTTTGACCCTTTTAGCAATATTGTAACTTTCCCAAAAGGAGAGAAAAAGATACAAGTGGATTTCCCAGTAAAAAAGGAAGGGTTGAAAGGGCATAAAAATTTGAATTTTGTAGCTTTTGCACGTGGATATAAAATGGCACATTCTAGTGCGGTTATCAAAGTGTCTGACTATTATCGTATTACGATGTCATTGCAAAATAATTTAGATAATGTGGTGTTGGATGGCGGAAAATGTGTCTTGATGGCTAAAATAGATAAACCAAGATCTATTCCTATTAGAATAACAATTACTCCTAAAGAGGATGAAAGGGATTTCTTTACCGATTTACCTGCTAGCCTGATTATTCCAGCAGGAGCATCAAGTGTAAAGAGTGATGAAATCACTCTTGGTCTGAATGGAGATGCAATTAAAAGTAAAGAATTGACATTGAGTTTTGAAAGTTCTTCAAAAGATAATCCAATGACAGAGGAGACTATGGCGATTACATTGAAAGGGATTGATGATCCAGATTTATATGACCCGACCAAGGTATATGCTAATCCTGAACAAATTTTTGTATCATCGACAAATAAGGATGCTGTGATGAAATGGGATTGGGGAAAAACGGCTCCTTATTGTGAAATGAAAGCGGACGATATGCATCCGACAACAGATTTAGCTGATTGGAAACTTCTTAATGCAGTAGAGTTTCACAGAATTGGTAGTTCTTATTGGGGAGGGGCTGTTAATGAAGCTAAGACTCCTTGGTCTATGTCTGATACAAATGATAAACCCTCACAGCTCTGCCAAGCAGTAGATAATGCTAAATTCTCGAAAATCACAGAAGAAGGAATACTAAAAATGTGGGCGGAATATGGAGACTTTGCATGGACAAATGTCAGTGGAAGAAGTACTTATGGCGCTGCAGGCTATTATAGCTGTAATTTTGATAAGAATAATACTGCTGCTCCTCAGTTTGTACGGATTTATCCGGGTATAAGAGTTGAATTTAGAGTTCGTCTTGGAGGAGTGAGAGATGGGTTTATTCCTTGGATTGCTTTGAAAGATCCTAAAGATGGTTATCGGTTTATGAATAAAAAAGAAATCGATATTCTTAGAAATGAAAAAGGAAATTTTATTACACAGTCAATATACTCAACAACAAACAAAGTTGAATCTTCTAAAAAAACATCTATGTATACTGCGGGAGAATGGAATATTTATTGGGCAGAAGTGGAAGCGACAGAAATTAGAATCGGTATCAATGGAACTACAACAGTAACCTTGAAGAAAGAAGATGCTTCTTCATGGCCTTTTGATAAAGAATCGTTCACAAAGAATGCTAATGGTTCGTATATGGGCTTTGATATTGTGATGCGTTTATCTCCTTCAGCAGAACGTGATGCCGGTACTCCTATCGAAGGTTGGGATACTGTATTGAAGAGTATTACTGATTATCAAAATGACGATAGAACTCCACGTATGGAAATTGACTGGGTTCGTTTCTATAAGAAAGAAGGGGTTTATAAGTGGGATAAAAACACCGAACCTGTTTCGGGCAAGGTCTTTTATTAGAAACCATTTTCTATACGAGAAATGACATTATGATCCAAAGTTGTTTTTTCTAAATATGAAGTTTCTCTAAATTGGAGGAAAGGAACTAAGATAGTTAGCTTTCTTTCCTCTGTTTAGAGTTCCTTTTTTCAAGGAACTATGCAGATATGGGAATTATTGGAAACTAATTGGTGATTTGTGGAAGTAAATTTAACCGTTCATCCCCTATCTTTGCTGTTACTCTCTAATATTAAAATTGCTTTTATGGAAAAACTGCAACCAAACTTATTCTTTCCTTTGGTAGGAGTAGCTGCCGTAGCTTCTCTTGCTTCCTGTTCAAGCAAACAGAAACCTGTGGAACAGAAACCTTTGAATATCGTCTACATTATGACAGACGACCACACAGCTCAAATGATGAGCTGTTATGACACACGCTACATGGAAACACCCAATCTCGACCGTATTGCTGCCGATGGTGTACGCTTTACTCAAAGTTTTGTAGCCAATTCATTAAGCGGTCCCAGTCGTGCCTGCATGATAACGGGTAAACATCTGTCTCTTATACACATCTCCGAGCCCACGAGACATGCGCAGATCT
>ENA-OZHC01000163-OZHC01000163.1-human-gut-metagenome-genome-assembly--contig:-NODE-163-length-27662-cov-8.270475_pt1 | contig 27662 bp, 19 predicted proteins | sample MGYA00244043_ERZ653680 | MGnify/ENA primary metagenome ERZ653680 (study PRJEB26926, sample SAMN06165323) | human gut metagenome | biome: ENVO:00009003; feature: ENVO:2100002; material: ENVO:00002003...
ACGAGATCTGCGCATGTCTCGTGGGCTCGGAGATGTGTATAAGAGACAGGCAAATTGGCAATTTGCCGTGCAATGTATCGGAGTACTATCTTATCTACGTTAATTGTCCCTGCATCGATACGTAAATCCAAGTATTGCTCTCCTTTCTGTAATTCTATTTTTTCCAGACGGATGGTTTGCCAGTCGGCGTTCGCTCCATCCACTTTTACTTCTCCTGTGAGGTTGTTTCCGTTGGCACAGATATGGAAGCTGGCTTCTTTTCCGTTGACAGAAGCTACAAAACAATCTAAATAATACTGACCTGCTTGCTCTACATGGATGGTGTAACGTGCCCATTCGCCTTTTTGCATTCCATCGAGGTAGGTAATGCCGTTTTGGGTAGAAATGTTCATCAATTTGTCCGCCGGACGATACGTGTGTTTATTTTCGGTTTGGGTGTTGGAGTGTTTGAAATATGCATAGTGGTAACCACCTTCGTTGTAGTGTTCTGCTTCAATGATTTGCCCGTTTGCCGATGGTGTAATTGACAAAGGAACACCTTTGTAGGGAATACCAAAATTTTGTACGATTTTCAGTGTTCCATCTTCATTATATTCTATTTCATCCACACAGACGGAACGCAGGTTTCCACGTCCAGAGTAGTTGCCTGTATGGTAGAAAGCATACCATTTTCCTTTGAACTCTACGATGGAGCCGTGGTTGGTTTCCACACCTGTGGGATACATATAAATGCCCATATCTTTCCATGGGCCGAGGGGAGTGTCCGAAATGGCATATTTCATCCGATTGCCATCGTGATGATTGTTGTTATCCGAATGTGAAAGGTAATATTTTCCTTTGTATTTGTGAATCCAGGTTGCTTCGTGAAAGTCACCCAAGCCTGTCATCTCCACCATTTCTCCATCTAACCGTTTCCAGTCGTTACGCTGTAGTTTGCCTCCAAAACATTGATGAGAGCCACCGCCTACATAGATATAAGGTTGCCCGTCATCATCTACGAATATACAAGGGTCTATCAACGAGGGAGTTCCTTTTATATAGCCTTGCAACTTAAAATCACGGTCAGGATAATGGCTGGTGGCTACCCCCACACGCCAGATATGCGTTTTACCATCAGCAGCATATTCTGGATGCGGAAAGTAAAAATAGTAAGTTTTGTTTGCCGGATTGTAGGCACAATCGGGTGCCCACATGAAACCTTCGATACCCCAACCGCCCTCACGACGGACATCGTCTGCATTGAGTATTTCTCCATGGTCAGTCCAGTTCACCATGTCGTCAGTAGAAAATACGTGATAGCAATCCATGCGGTCACATCCACGTGCAGGTTCCATATCGTGCGAGGCATAGACGTAAAGTCGTTCTTTCCCATCTACAGTCCATACATGAGCCGAAGGATCGGCGGTATAGAAATGTCCGATGGAATCAATGCCGTACATAGATGAACCGAAATCAACAAAGAGTGGGTTGCTCATTTTCTTTGTGACGGGATAGCTTAACTTGTTTTGTGGCGTAGAAATCTTTTGAGCAGTCACCACGGTGTTACTTAAGGTGACACCTAATGACAGTAATAACATCATTCCTTTCATGATACTTTCTTTTGTTTAGTTAATGTGGAAGCAAAAGTAGTATGCGACAGTTAATAAAGAAGAAATGAATGAATTAATCGCTGCTTAATTTATACTTAATATGGGAGTAATTTATTATGTGACAGAGGCACACTCCTATTTAAAGGAATGTGCCTCTATACAAAGTATTACTTCGTTAGTTTATAAGTCAGCAAATTCGACCTTGTATTCTTCCCCCATCGATTCGCGATACTCTTTGCAGAAGCGGTCGTAAACATTGCGGGCAATGCCTTTTTTACCTTGTGCGGAAAGAACGGCACATTTGGCGGTGAGTGCTTCTTCGTTCAACGGATCGTGCAGGAACATGATGTCGGCCAAGCGGAGAACCATTTCCTGATGACCGCGCTGAAGTTCCAACTCCAGCAGATTGCGCAGCAAGTCAATAGCATTACTGGAATAAGTATCTTTGAAATTATCTAACCAATCGAGAGTTGTATTAGGGAGCAGCGGACCGTAAAGGAGCAATTCCAAAACACGGTTGAGTAACTCTTCATCTTCCTGTCCGTGGAAGTTACGGATATAGGCAAGGGTGGCATGATAGTCGCAGAACACATCTTCTCCCCAACGGATATGCAGGAAATTGTTTTCGGTGATGATTTCCACATCGCCTATGCTTTCCAACAGGATACGGAGCTTGCGCAAGGTCACATTGCGGTTGTTGCGGGCGGCTGTTTCTTCCTTGTCTGGCCAAAGTATCTCGGTCGCTTTGGAGGCAAGAATGCCTTGCGGATATTTTTCAGTATAAAGAACTAACAGGATAAGCAGGTGTTTCAGACGGGGAGTAAAGTTGGCAGTGATGTCACAACCTTTTTTGTCGCACACATTAAAACACCCCAGCAATGAAATGGCTCCTTGGCTGCGGTCATAGTAATTCGTAGTCGGTTCGACCATTTGTGCTGGTAGAACTTTTTCCTCTTCTTGTATTGATTGAACGATGGAGTCCAACGATGGCATATCACCCAGTTGCTCTTCTTGGTCGGATTCGCAGGAATGAAGGGTGCTTGTTGTTTCTTCTGTCACAGCCACAGCTTCTTCATTCTGTTGGGAAATATTCTTATTCTCTTTTTCTGATTTACGGCGTAAGTAGAAAATAGCCCCTATCAGCAACAATACTATTAAAACCGAGTAAATGTAAATGTGTTGAAAACTGCCGGAGGTTTCATCAGGAGTCGCCTGGCGAATGTCAGCTTCGTCCAACAAAGGCATATTGATGGAATAAATAAAAAGCATGTGTGAACGGTCATTCTGTACTTTGTCCATGACAAGAAAGAATTTGCTGTGTGCAGGTGAAGCATATAAACTGAAATCCATGTCTTGATAACCTGTTAGGTTTTTTATGGGCTTGGATACTTCGGTACAGATAGAATCTTTAATAGAGACTTTCCATAATGTACCTCCTTTTTCCAAGGAAACTGCATAGAAGGAACTGTCTGCCGGATTAAAGTACATGGAAGAGGCCATGATGGTATTCTCTTGAGCTTGCAGACGTTTCCATACCAAACGTGACTCTTTAGTTCGCAGGTTTAATGCACATAGTCCGTAGAAGTATTCGGAGGTTAGTTCCTGTTTGCCATATTTATTGCCACGCCCGCCGAAAATATACAGTTCATCACCCACCACGGCCATTGCCGATGAAAAGCGAGGATAGAACGGACGTTCGTATTCCACTTGTTCAACTCTTTCGGAGCCGGATTTCATGCGGAAAAGGTCACTGCGGTATTGGTAGAAACCATAGCCACCAAAAAAGTAGAAAGAGGAGTCTGCCGGATTGAATGTACGTGCATGATTGCTGTATCGCGGCTCGTCAGTGCACGGCTCCTGATTGCTCCACATTCCTATACTGAATGAGAACGAAGATTTTTTTCCTTGCCGTAGCGAATAGGAAACCAACTCGTTCCTCAATGTGTCATATACAATGTGGTTGGAATAGTTAATGGCGGGATAACCTCCATTTATGGAAATTTCCCTTTGGACAATGCCGTTTTCATCCAATTCTTTTATTTTTCGTTCATCCACCAAAAAAAATCGAGCTTCGCGAGCATCGAAAGCTACATTTAGTTTTCCAAAAATGTGTGTCTGGTAAATGGGCTTCCATTCGATATGATTGTCTATCAACCAAAAAGGGAATTGTGCACGGGCTATGGCTCCTATCTGTTCATCATAGCAAAGGTCATCGTTATGTTTTTGCAATTTCCATTCACGGGTATGTTTACCATCTTGTGATATACGAATGTTCTTAATGTTGACAGGAGCCACATCTGCCTGATAGCCTTCCATCCTTCCGAAGAGTGCCATTACATTTTCCAATCTTTGTAGCGGGATCGTGGCGGAAGTATGTGTACCGTCATAAATAACTTCTACTATGTTATCTTTTCGCCGTAGTTGCACAGATACATCAATCCAGCGTTCACGTTCAATGGGATGGTCTATATGATTAATACCGTCATTGAGTACTAATGCCGGTTGGTGTTCTCCTTCACCACCAATGAGGGATAAGTGGATAATCTGTCCGTTATTGAGTCGCAGATGGAGGATAGAACCATAATCAGGTTCGTTTGAACGAATATACATCTGAAAAGAGATGGAAAATTCTTGTTGCACTATAAAAGGATGATTGTCATCCAGAAAAAGGCAAGTCCGTTCAGGTCCTCCTACAGAGTGCGAACGCAAATAAAGCCCGTAATCGCATGACGATGATGCTTTTACTTTGCCACCAAGGATAATCCCGGCAATAAGGCTGAATGTGAAAAACAGATATTTCATGGTATTATTTGCAATCAAGATTAAAATCAGTGCAAAAATACAAAAAAATGTAGATATTTCAAGTCGTTAAGTGTATAAATAATATTGAGATAAATTGTTCTTTAAGAATGTATGAAAGCACTTTTTGAAAGAAAAAACAGCTTGTATTCTGTGGACAAATACAAGCTGTATGACAATTATCCTGATAAACAATCTTTTTCTGATATTAATCTGATTTTAGCCAGGACTCTCCTATTAAAAATGTCTGTCGTCTTCCTGATTTATATTGAGATTTCTTTTTACCTGTCATTTTTAATTGGACACCATGAAAACAATATTAGTTGTTGTTTGCCGAAGGCGGCACGTTGTCTGCATTGATACCCCATGCCTTGTTCGGATGATTCCCCATGACGAGTACAAGTTTACCGCCCTCTTTTAAGTCATCGTGACTGAACCAAGGTTTGTTCCATTCTTTCCCGTTCATCGTGGCTGATTGGATATATTTGTTCTCGTCAGATGCTCCTTGTGCTTCGATTTCAAATACTTTGCCGTTGCTCAGTGTGATTTGGGCGCGGGTGAAAAGTGGACTACCTATGTTATAGGCTGGGAAACCGGGGGTGACGGGATAGAATCCCAAGGAAGAGAAGACTACGAATGATGTCATGCCACCGCCGTCTTCATCGCCAGGAATGCCCATCAAATCATTTCGGAACCAAGTACGAAGCATTTGGCGGATGCGTTTCTGTGTCTTCCAAGGTTGTCCGGCATAGTTATAGAGATAGGGAACGTGCAATGAGGGTTCGTTAGCCATGGAGAACTGTCCTACATTGCCGGTGTGGTCGGGAAGTTGGGCATAAAATTCATACTTGCTACGTCCTAACGGTTCACGGAACATCTGGTCGAGGTTGGCAATAAACGCTTCATTACCGCCCATGAGGTTAATGAGGTCGGCAATGTTATGTGGAACATCCCAGCGATACACCCAACCGTTATTTTCACCGTAATATTCACGGGCGCCCATTCCACCGGGGAATCGGTAGTCAAAAGGTTCTATCCAGCGACCATCCTTATCTTTGGGATGGAAAAAGGATGTCGTGGGATTGAAGAGATTGCGATAGTTGTAGGAACATTGTAGGTAATGTGCGGCTTCTTCTGCCTTGCCCAGTGCCGTGGCAATGCGTGACAAACACCACTGGTCGTAGCTGGTGCCTAGCGTGACGGCTACGGGTTGACGTTTTTCGAAAGGATGCACATTGGGGTCTGTTTCCGATTCATCCGGACGAAGGGCAGGAATATAGCCGTGGTCGCGGTAGAAAGCGTCAATCCATCCGGCTGGTTTACCCGACCAAGGTGCAAGTGTTTTTTCTTCCATACCTCGGCGACAAGCTTCATAGGCTTTGACAGTATCCACATGAAGCCCTTTTGCCAGTGCATCAGCCACTGTGGCTACAGCGTGGTTGGAGTTCATGCGGCGCGTATCACCCGTAGTTTCAGGGAAAGTAGGCATCCATAGGTTGCCCATTTGTTCAGCCATACGCAGGTAAGAATCTATAATATCTTCTTCTTTCTGTCGGTCGATGAGTACACGCAAGGGATGGGCGGCACGGTAAGTGTCCCAAATCCAATCATCAGTATAAAAAGGTGTACCGTTGTCATTGTGTACTTGTCCGTCGAAAGCACTGAAGTAACGTCCATCTTCGCTCATGCAGACTGGGCGTTCAAAGGTGCGGTAGAAAGAAGAATAGAAAATGGTCCTCTCGTCTTCTGTACCACCTTCTACCTGAATGCGTTCCAACGTTTCGTTCCAAATGTCCCGTCCGGTTTGGGCAAGTTTTTCAAGGTTGTACTCTTTTTGTTCGCGACGCAGGTTCTTTTCAGCCTGTTCCTCACTGATGAAGGAAATGCCGTAACGCAGGTTGACGGTGGAAGTGCCTTCGGCAAAACGCCATGCGGCACAGACGTTTGTTCCTTCTGCCAGGTCTTTACTTCCATCAATGACACCCTTTTCCACGATACCTGCCTCTATGGTTTCTTCTTGTGGTTCGATATATAGGTAAATATTTGTATTGTTGCTTAACTGTTGCTGTCCGCAAATGAAGTTATGGCCGACACGGATGGCTCCGTTACGTGAGTTGATTATTACATAAGCAGGGTTGTCTGGTTCGAAAGTAATCCTATATTGAGCCGATTGGTGTGAGAGGGCATATTCAGCCCTCATACGGTTGTCGTCCAGTTCCACACTATAGCTGTAGGGAGTCAGGCGTTCATTGTCGTACGTATATGCCATGACGGGGCGTAGGCTGTCTCCCTGATAAGGACTTAAGTTGAATGCCGAGCGTTCGCGATGGTTAGTGACGACGATAGGCAGACCATTTAGCAGCTCGGATGTATAGTCAGTACGTTCGGGATAAACCCGCAGCATACTGTTGGGTAACTGAATGGTAGGAAATGTTGGAACAAGCAGGTGACTGATATTCCCTATGTAGGGGTTCACGTAGTCTATTGGTGCTTTGTCCGGCATGTCTTGTTGTACTCCGCATGCCCCCAGCATACAAGCAATTGCTACGGAAAGTGTTAAATGTGTTATTTTCATGATTCTGTCATTTGTTTTTTCTGTTGCAAAGATAATTCTGTATGATTGTTTTTCTGCTTAAATTCAGATTAACCATGGATTAATATTCGATTAATTGCGGTATATTCTGTGTATTATTACTTTTTTGTCTGTAGTGAGGTAGAAAAACTATTAGAAACGACATCGGGAAATCTTTTTAAATGCAAGCACGGATTATGCAATTCTTCAAAAGAAAAATGTGCATAATCCGTGTGTTCAACAGCTATGTTTTTTTGTGGCAGATACGCAGTTATTGTTATTCTACGGTATTATTTGATATACATTTGCGTTGTGCCACTTCTTGAATATAACCATTTTTATCGTAGAAAAGGCGATCTGCGCATATAGAACGTAAATTACCCCGTCCTGAAAGGAACTGATTGTGGTAGAAGGCAAACCATTGGCCTTTGTACTCGACGATAGAGCCGTGGCTGGTGTCACATCCCGTAGGTTGGAGGTAGATGCCTTTGTAAGTCCAGGGACCTAACGGGGAATCACTGATGGCATAGTTCAGGCGATTGGCGCCTCGTCCGGTTTCATCTGCATGATTATCGGCATATGAGAGATAGTATTTTCCGTTGTACTTGTGTACCCAGGCAGCTTCATGAAAGTCGGTCAGTCCTTCCATCGGGCGCAGAGGTTCTGCTAATTCTGTCATGTTATCTTTCAACGGAGCACCTACCAAACGACCTCCACCTCCGTAATAAAAGTAAGCTTGTCCGTCATCATCCATAAAAACACAGGGGTCTATCATGGCAAAGCAGTCGTTTTCCATGCCCTTCATTTCCAAATAGGTGTCCAGTACGGTGAAATTGGCAGCCGGTTCATTACTGGTGGCGATACCCACACGCCAAGTATTATTCCAATCATCACCGCTGGGATGCGGGAAGTAGAAATAGTAAATACCATTTTTGTAAGCACAATCAGGTGCCCACATGAATCCTACGTCCTTGCGTCCCCAAGATACTTGCGAGGAGTTAAGAATTTCGCCATGGTCAGTCCAGTGCACCATATCATTGGTGGAGAAGACGTGGTAACGATCCATCAGGTCGCAACCGCGTGGAGGATTCACGTCATGTGAGGCATAGATGTAGAGTCGTCCGTCCTCCCACACGTGCGCCGAGGGGTCGGCAGTGTAAATGTGGGTGATGAACGGGTTGGGAGCCAGCGAGTCGATGCCGCCTTCCTCCGGCTGTGTAGATTTGCCGGAGGAGTGGCAAGCCGTCAGAGTGGTTGCCAAGGCAATATAGCAGAAAATGGATTTCAAAGATTTCATAATTGTTCTTTCTATTTTTAATGAATTATTTGTTTTCAATTGATTCGTGTGGGCATCTCTTCGCTCAACGGGATTTCCCGCCGTAGCATCTGTGCCGCCTGACCCACCAGCCAAAGGTAGTGGTCACTACCTATCCCTTCTTCGAGGGGAACGAACGTACTACCAGGATGTGGAGTCGGTACATGGTGAGCACATTTGAAGATGGCTGTTCCTTCGTCAATTTCATCGAACATGGCAATGTAGAGCATTTCAGCTCCCAAACCGATGGCACCGGAGAGTTGCTGCCAAAGGAATGCTCCTTTATTGCGGTGAATCTGCTTGCTTTGATCGTTTCCAGGCATATTGCGCCATGAGAAACCGGGGAAGCAGAGAGGAACATAGTCCACGCCATTATCCTTGCACCAACTGATATTATGCTTTATTAGATTACGATGAGCGGGATATCCCGTTTCGTCATAACGTGCCACAAACCAAGGCATAACGATGTCACATTGACGGATGAGTTCGTGCAGGCGTGGATCTTCCAATGTGTCATCGGTCAGTTCTTGCCAGTAGGTAGGAACACCCAGCATGATACTGAAGCCTTGTGCTTTCAGCTCTCGGATGATGGTTTCCGCTTCGTCAAAACCATAACGGCGATTGTCATCAAAACCAACCCCCCAGATACTTACCAATGGTTTACCGTTATGATAGAGGTAAGAGGGGTTCTTTCGGTGGTCTTTTAGCGCGTGACGTTCGGACAATTCGGCTATATCCTTTAATACAATTTGTTCGTCTCCCGGCTTCATGCCGCTCAGGTCGTACATCACACTGATGGTGCGTTTGTACTTATTGGCGGCGCGCATGGCGGAGTCCAATACTTTGTTGAAGTGTGCCAGTCCGCTTTTACTTGCTATTTCGGCAACGAAGCGTTGCATGAACACGCCGTCCAATCCGTATTCCTTCATCCAACGGAAGTGGGTATCGACAGTGGATTCATCATAAGAAGAAAAGACATGGGCAGGAGTTCCGTTATCCAAGCGGAACTCCGTTTCGTAGGTCTTTTCATATTCTGACACGTCAGGCCAAAAGTCAATAGTGCAAGAGCCGGGGCGAAAGCCTTGTGGACCGGTATAATGATGCCATTGACGGTTGGCTCCGTCGCTGGGGGTGTTAAACCAACCTTGATACCCCGCCATGACCAATCCTTTGTAAGAGTTATACATTCGGGGAGCGTCCGACACGGCACGTTCGACTACATATTGTTGCTCTGCTGTCGTTTCAAGGTCATATTCATATATCTGACAGAGTTTAGGATGTTGCGGTTTTAGTCCAGGTGCCACCAGTGGTTCTTTGATGTCGGCTGATTGCATCAAAGGGTTGGTATTTTTACCTTTGGCAGGTTTTAGTCCGTTTCCTTGCAACGGTGTATAAGAACGTAAACGTAATGGACCGCCAATGCGTGAGTTGATAACAGCTCGTGACAGTTCGCCATCGTCCCATTTTATCTCTACTTCGAAAGCTCCACGTGCCATCAATCCTGTCACGTATCCTGTGGACCATGCATCAGGCAGGGCGGGCAGCAGATGTAGGGCACCATCGTGGCTTTGTAACAGCATCTCAGCTATTCCAGCTGTAAAGCCGAAGTTTCCGTCGATTTGAAAAGGTGGGTGTGCATCGAATAGATTCGGATAGGTACGTCCGTCAGGGTTATCTTTCTCTACCAGATTCAGCATGTTTGTAACAATGCGGTAGGCATGATTCCCATCCAATAACCGTGCCCAAAAGTTGATTTTCCAACCAATAGACCATCCGGTAGCCATGTCGCCTCGATAAAGTAGCGAACGTTTGGCTGCCTGGAAAAGTTGCGGATGAGTATAAGGAGAAATTTGGTTACTTGGATAGAGACCGTAGAGATGGGAAACATGGCGATGTTCGTTTTTAGGGTCATCTACATCAGCGAGCCATTCTTGAAGTTGATTATGACGACCAATTTGCATGGGGGGCAAACGGTCGATGGTATAGCGTAGGCTATCCATATATGATTTCTTTTCCGGATGTAGCAATTCGGTGGCTTGCAGAACAGATGTCAATGCATCAAATACAATCTGATTATCCATTGTGCATCCGGCTGTAATTGTCGTACCTGTGCCTGCCGGTCCATGTTCGGGCGACATGGAAGGAGCACAGACCAACCAACCGTAGCGAGGATCTTCTACCAAGAAGTCAAGATAGAAATCAGCCACACCTTTCAGTGCCGGATAAACTTCGGCAAGGAATGCACGATTTCCAGTATAGAGGTAATGTTGCCATAGATGTTGACTCAACCAAGCTCCTCCTAACGGCCAAACGTAAAGTGCTGCATCCACCGGACCTGCCATACGCCAAATGTCAGTATTATGGTGTACGACCCAACCGTTACAATTGTAGAGTGTGCGGGCTGTACTTCGGGCAGATTCGGAAAGTTCTTTCACCATTTGGAACAATGGTTGGTGCATTTCCGACAAGTTGGTTACTTCAGCGGGCCAATAGTTCATTTCTGTATTGATGTTGATGGTATATTTGCCATCCCATGGGGCACGCAGGTTTTCATTCCATATACCTTGCAATCCGCCCGGCTGTCCACCCGGTTGCGATGAACAGATAAGCAAGTATCGCCCGAATTGGAACATTAGTGCTGCCAGTCCGGGGTCGTTCCCCTCACGGAAATGCTTTATGCGTAATGGAGTTTCTTCTTCGGATGAAATACCTAAGTTGAGGGTCACGCGATTGAAGTAGCGTTGATAAGCGATTTTATGTGCAGTCAGTTCCTGTTTGTAAGGAACATAAAACGCTTGTTTCATGAAGTTGGTGGCGCGTCGTGACTCGTCGCCGCTTACATCATGGTAGTTTACGAAGTTGGTGGCTGCTGTTATATAGATGATTGCGGCATCGGCTTCTTTAACTTCCAGTTTGTCGTCTCTTAAAATACTCTGACCTTTTTCAATCTTTACCTGCGTATGTGTCTCGAAACGGATGACTCCAGATATTCCCTCATGATCGGAACCTCGCCCGCTTAATACCAGGCTTTTACCTTTACGTGTTACTAAGGCGTCTTGGTGAGGAGTGTTATAGTGTGCCGTAAAGTTGACGGCCCCCGGGTGGTCAGCTTCTATGCGTATAACAATGGCATTATTTGCAAAAGACGTGAAAGCTGTCCGGGTATAGGTCACATCATTTACTTTGTAAGTGACGGTGGAAACGGCATTTTCCAACTGGAGTTCCCGGCGATAGTCCGTATATTTTTCTTGTCCGGCAAATTCTAACCGTAGGCTTCCAATGGTTTGATAAGGCATTCCGTGTTGTCCGGTGAAAAAGTTTGCTTTTAGTAATTCTTCCGCTTGTTTCTCTTTTCCGGCGAAGATCAATCGTCGTACTTTGGGTAGTACAACCAATGCCTTTTCGCTGTTGTTATGATGCGGTCCCCCTCCCCATAGAGTCTCTTCGTTCAGTTGTATTTCTTCGGAAGTGACTCCACCATAAATCATTGCACCTAATTTGGAATTACCTAATGGAAGTGCTTCCGTCCAAGTGGTGGCAGGGCTGCTATACCACAACTTCAAGCCATCGGCTTGAAGTGTGGGAATAGCAGTAAACAGTATAAATATAATTAAGAAAGGTATTCTTTTCATATTATTTAGTTATAATTGAATGCCAAATTCTTGTTTATTTAACTTCCGGATTTACAAATCCGGCTTTCAGTAATGTTAGGAATGATTTTTGGTTATCGCATTTGAAATAAGCGGTAAATTCGTTGTTGTGATAGTCACTGTCTCCTACCTTTAGTACCAATTTGTTCCAACCTTGTAATAAAGGCAGTTCCTTATAAATGATTTCATTACGTCCGTTATGTGAAACCGCTTCGTATGGTTTGTCGTTGATGAGTAATTGGCGTTGTTTTGCCTTGACAAAAAGTGAGAGCTTGGGCATATTGGGTTCTATTAGAAGATCATCCAGTGGACGAGGACTAAATACATAGAGTTCCAAAGCCCATTGGTCGCCTTCCTTCACCATCCTGCTACGGGTGACAACGGGGAAGTTCATCTGCTCGTCGCGCAGGAAGAATACCTCATCGATGTTCACTTCCGATTTCCGATAAGGGATACCGGCATTGGTCAGAATGGTGGTCAGTGTGTTATAACCTTTCTCCGAATAGGCAAACTCGGTCAGCGTACTGACGTAGAAAGCAGAGTTGCCACGCTGGCACTTCACGAAGACTGGAGTGGCTGCCGTACATTCGTTTTCGCTGCGGAGCGTACCCGCTGTCTTGATTTCTTCGGGACGTTTGTTCCAGCGCCGCCAGTCGGTCTTGCAAGCATTGAGCAGTACATCGCCCTCTTCTACGAATGCTCCTTTCAGGGAGTAGTTGGAGGCATCGGCTTTCTGAAGTTCACAGAAATAGAAATCGGAGTTATTCAGTCCACGTATCCATGATTTTTGTACAGGCAAGAAAGAAGACCGTTTCAATTCGTCCAAGGCGACAGGAAGAGGCAACAGTTCGTTGTAGCTTTCTACCGTAGCCGGTACGAGTCCCCAAATCCACACGTCGGTACCTTTGGCCGTTTGTTTCTGTATCTCTTTCTTTACGGTTTCCTCCAGTATGCGGTTACCATCTATGATATAAAGCGCCTTGGCGGGATTGTTTACTTTAGTTGCAAACTTCACACCTTGCGCATCCAGCAGTTGCTTTACACGGCTTGTCTGTTCTCCTATGAAAATGACTTCTTGATATTGTTTGGCTGGCGCTATCGCTTTGGGAGCTTCATATCGTTTTTTGTCCACTGTAGCAAATTCGCAGTACGCCGGACCGGCAGGTGCATTAGCAGCACGCATGGCAGCATATAAAGGCCATTCTTCAAAGAGAGGCAGACTAGGGTCGTAACCAGGATTGAAAGTGGTACAATAAGGACCTACTCGTTCGGGTTGTATGCCCGGTACGCCTTCTTTATAATCGGTAAAGAAAATACCATCTTCCAGAGTGGGTGCTGTTCCTATATTGCGTTTGCCCAAAGGGAGAGGTTGCAAGGCATACCATACCATATTGAATACAGTACTGTAAGAAGCCCCCATATTGCGTTGGCTGGCAATCAAGTCATAACATTCATTGGCTAAACCTTCCATACGCCCTTCTTGTGATTCGTAAGCACGCTCACCATTGTATTTTGACACCTGCTCGGGTGTGCCGTAATAAGCCATGCTGTGCTCTCCGATCCCCCAGGGCTTGCCGATTTCTATCCAGTGCTTCATGGAGTTCATGTCCCCATAATGTCCTACTGTAACAGGCAGGATGCCGTCACCGTCATCTTCTCCATCGGATGAAATCCAGGGACGAGTCGGGTCATACTGACGGACGATGTCGCGCCATTCTTCCCATGCTTTCATTTGCATTGGCATCAATTCGGGTTTGTTATATACGTGCAGGATGACCGGTTTGTTTTCGTTACTGATGCTCCAGCCAAAAACAGAAGCATGGTTGCGGTCACGCAGGACGAAACGCTTCAAATGTTCTTTGGAAGTATTCCAAAAACGGTCGGAATCGAGTTTGGGACCACCGTCACTGGCCCAATTGGCCGTTTCGTTCAATACACAGATACCCATTTCATCGGCCATGTCCAGATAAAAACGGGGATAGACTTGTGCATGAGGACGCACTGCATTACCGTTCATGCCTTTGATGGCAGTGAACCATGCCCAAGCATAACGGCGTGTTAACTGTGGAACGCCCATGAAGTGCCAAGAGTCGCTGCGTAATGCGTATGGCTTTCCGTTCAGGCATTGTGTGGTACCTTGCAATGTCCATTCTCGCCAACCAAAACGTTCAAATTTTAAATCCAGTGTCTGTCTCTTATCTTTGATTGAGAGCAGCAAAGCATAGAGGTTGGGATGTTCCGGAGTCCAATATGCCAATACGTTTTCACTGACAGGAACTTGTAGTGTTACCTTTTGTAGAGTTCCGGCTGCTACAGACACTTTGATTGGGGCAACTTGCAGTGCTTCCGTTCCCAAGGTCCAAGCTGGTACGGGAGCCGAATTAATATCTGTTCCCGCCTGATTGATCCATTCGCGGACGTTACCTTGCAATTGCAGATCTGCTTTTCGGTTCGTGTGGTTTTGTATTGTTACTTCGACTTCCAATTTGTGCTGTGAAACAAGCGGTTTTACATATATATCTTCTATATGAATTCTAGGAAGAGCTAATAAATACACATCTTGCCAAATACCGTTTATGTGATATCCCCACATCGAACCTGCGGGCACGACACGGCGACCTACAGTGCTGTTGTCTTCAAACAACTGCTGACTGCGCACACCTACCAGAACTTCTGCTGTTTGTCCTGGTTGCACCTTGTCAGTAATATCGAGGCTGAATGGAAGGAAGAGATCGAAGTTTTCCCCCACCTTCTCCTTATTGACATATATTTCGGCGAAGCCTGCTACAGCCTCAAAATATAATTTGATTTGTTCTCCTGCCCAGTCTGCCGGAATTGTGACATTTTTTCTCATCCATGCCATCTTTACTTGTTCCCATTCTTTAGGATAGGAGGGATAGTTACGGTGGTCTGGACCTTCAAGGTCACGGTAAGCAAAGGAGTTGATATTCCAAGGTGAAGGTATTTTGATATGGGTTGTGCTCCATGTACATCCTTCTGCCGGGAGAGGCAATTCGGGTGCTTCCCCTTTTCCTTGCTTGTATTCTTTGGGTAATGTTACTGGCAAGAAATCCCAATAACCATTTAGGCAGATTTCTTTTCGATATTCTTTTTCAGTTTTGTTCACCAAGCCTTCAGAGGGGGCGTATGTGTAAGGGTAGACCACTTTTTCGTTGTTTGCTCCTTTTGGTGTTTGTGCATACGTTTTTGTAGGCTGCATAGTAAAACTTGCCAAAAGGCTGCATAGTAAAATAAACCTTTTCTTCATATTCGTTAATTTTTTAGTGAGTTTTCTAGTATTTCGTTTCGAGGACAAAGTAAGGGAGAAGATATTAAAAAGAAAGATGAGAAAGACTTAATTTAGAATTAAAATGCAATTAATTCAGAAGAAGATTATGGTCGATTCCGTTCTTGAATGCTTTCAGGTTAAGGAGCATCCTCTTTTCCAACGATTTGTTGCCAAAGCGTTTCCCAAGACAAGAGTTTTTGAGTAGGGAAGTGACCACCTTATTGGCATCATCCGTTGTTACATAAATAATGCTAGTATAAGGTACACCGTTGTATTCCCCCTAACTTATTTGGTGTCAATATTGAAGAGGGAAAGTTGAACAGTAACTCCCCGAATTTCTGGAAGAAGCACCCGATACCTTGTCATATATGATGAGTTTCCCAATACTCGCCTCCGAATTGGATGTATACCTTTCAGCCTATCTGGCTCTCCACTAACATTGTCAATCTAAAACGTTCCATGATGTATCTTTTGATGACAGCTACCATAAACAACTATAGTCTTTCGATGTCTGGCAATCATTAGTTTTTCCAAATTTCCTTTGCCTTTCAGTTCTCCGAGTTTATGCATATGGTGCATAACCAGATTGTTCGTAGCACCCGTATAACTCACTTTCCCGAGCTTTCAGTCTGTCTATAAGACTGATGCTGCTGACGCTGAGCATTGGATTTGGGCATCTGTCAATTGACCGGTCATAGGAAAGACTTTTTCTTTTGACCTCTTCATGCCAAAAGACATTCCTACTTTTATTTCTCATTGAATTTCAATAATTTGCAGTTTTTTTCAAAAATTAACAGGCGACGATTTAGAAATGAGCGAAGTTCTCATATTTGTTATGTTTTGTCACAGAATATAAACGAATTATTGGATATTTTTTTGCTGTAGTCAAAGAATCGATATAAAAAATAGTTTTTCTGTTTTCTGATGCAAGAGTCTTACAAATACGGTTATGACAATAGCCAGGCTGAAATAGCTGAAAATATCTCTTTCGCATCAACCACTATTTTTTTCTTCTTAGAACATTGAAATTTCGTTTTAATACCCAAAACCTGCCTACCAATGAATAAATGTAGTAATTTTGCAGAAAATATCAGATTATGAACGTATTGAATTCTTATATACCACAAAAATTACCGATTATAGCCTTGATCTGCACATTGTTCGTCACCTACCCGAATGTGGTGTGGATTCCATGGAATCTGGCACGGTTGAATGCCGATGAAGGTCCCGGCTTTTGGGGGTTCTTTGTCTTCCGTATGCTCTATTTCTATGGGCTGTTTCATTTCCAATTAAGATACAATGTGCGTAAGATAGGCAATATGCCGTTCACGGCACGTTTCGGGCGAAACTTCCTTTACACATTGATTGGATGTGCCGCATTTGTTGGGCTGTCATACGGTTTACCTTTGTTGGGAGTTCAGACCGGATATGTGGGCAATATCCTTTTGTTTCAATTCTTTGTGGTATGCCTGCTTTGCACTTTTATCGGGTACATATCGGTGTTGTATGACAGTCAGCGAGAAAAAGAGCAAGAGATAGAGCAACTCCGCATTGATAACTTGCAAAGTCGCTGTGACGCCCTTGCTAACCAAATCAACCCGCATTTCTTTTTCAATTCGCTCAACGGAATATCCTCTTTGATTAGAGGAGGAAACGATGACAACACGTTGCTTTATGTAACAAAATTGTCAGACATTTTCCGTTATATTCTGCAAAGCGACAAAAAAGGGATTGTGCCATTAGGTGAAGAACTGGCCTTTATCCGTTCTTTCATGCACGTGATGGAAGTAAGATTTGAAGGCAAACTGACTTATTCGATTGATGTCCCTGAAAAAGACCATGAACTGATGTTGCCCGTACTCTCGTTGCTGCCTCTTATAGAAAACGTGACCGTACACAATCAGATAGACAGTAACCACCGGATGAATATCAGTATCCGTATGAACGATGGCGAATTGGAAATATCCAATCCGGTCTATCCCAAACTCGCCTTGCCTGACACGAACGGTATCGGCTTGCAGAACCTGCGCAATCGCTTTGAACTGATGATGAAGAAAGAAATCCGTGTGGAAACTGATGGTGACACATTTAATGTATATCTCCCGTTAAGATAAAAAGCTATGAACGTATTGATAGTAGAAGATGAGACGGCGGCTTACAAGAATATGGTAACCGCCTTGCAAACAATAGATTCCACGATTAAGATTGTGGGTAACACAGAAAGTGTAAGTCAGACGGTTGAGTGGTTGCAAAACAATCCACAACCTGATTTGATATTCATGGATATACAACTGTCTGACGGTTCGGCTTTCATGCTTTTCGACCGAATGAAGATTGAAACACCGGTTGTCTTTACCACGGCATACGACCAGTATGCCATAGATGCTTTTAAGGTAAATAGTATCGATTACCTGCTGAAACCTATTAAACTAGACGAACTGCAAAGGGCTTTGGACAAGTTCCGTCGCTGGCTGCCCGCCGACATGGGCAGTTACCTCTCCCGTCTGATGGCCTTGGCTCCCAAACCGGTTTACAAGGACAAAATACTGATTCCCTTACGGGATAAACTTTTGCCTGTATCTCTGAATGATGTAGCTTGTTTCTATACCACCAACAAGCAGACGCTTGTCTGCCTGAAAGACGGCGTGCAGTATGCGTATGCCAAGACGTTGGAACAAATCATGACAATGCTTAACCCGTCCCGTTTCACGCGGGCGAACAAACAATATATCGTGGCACGCGACAGTGTGAAGGAAATTACCATTTGGTTCGACAGCCGCCTTTTGGTGAAACTGAATATAGAAACGCCTGAACCGATTTACATCAGCAAGAACAGGGCAACGGAGTTCAAAGCATGGGTAGTTGAAGAGTAATAATTTTCCTTTGGATTTTAATGACAGCTTCTTTCGGGGAGCTGTTTTTCGTTTTCAAGAGGAACTTTTCCGTGTTAATGCCAACCCTTATATAATATATGTTTCGTTGCAGTAACTTTGCATTCAAATAATTGATTACAAAGTTTATAACAATGAAGGATCGTATCTATTTCAGGCTTTTGGGAACGGTTTTGTTCCTTTTGATTCTTTCCTCGTGCAATAACGGGGAAGAGAAGAATACAGCTTCCAAGTATTACCCGACGAAGATATTGTCTCCCGACAGCAGGACGGGACAAATCCAGTATCCGGCAGTCCTCAAAGGTCGTCAAAGTGTGGAAATACGCCCGCAATGCAGCGGACTTATCACACAGATTTGCATAGAGGAAGGGGCTTGCGTAAAGAAAGGCCAAATCTTGTTCATCATTGACCAAGCCCCTTATCTTGCCGCGTTAAAAACAGCTTCCGCCAATGTGTCGCAAGCCGAAGCACGCTTGGCTACGACAAGTCTGGCACTTGACAGCAAGGAAATGCTGTTCAAAGAAAATGTCATATCTGATTATGAATTACAGACGGCAAAGAACGAACTGAAAGTTGCCGAAGCTACATTGCAGCAGATGCAGGCACTATGTGATAATGCCCGAACTGAATTATCCTACACAGAAGTGAAAAGTCCTGTGGACGGCGTGGCTGGCATGATTCCCTACCGGGTAGGAGCATTGGTGGACAGAAATATTGCCGAGCCGTTGGTGTGCGTGTCGGACACGGAAGAGATGTTTGCCTATTTTTCCGTTTCGGAGAACGATGAACTGGCAAGAAGTGCAAGGCTTGGAACACAAGAGATTGCTTTCCGCTCCGTCAATAGGGCAACCCCCATTGTAACCGGAATCATAGATGCCCTCAGTGGTACGGTGGATGCCCGAACTGGAACGATCAGCGTCCGGGCAAGAATCCCCAACCAAGACAAGATGCTGTATGACGGGAGTACGGGTACAGTTCTCGTTTCATCGGAAAAAACGAACTGCATAGTCATTCCTCAGACAGCCACTTACGAGATTCAAAACCGAACATTCGTTTATAAAGTCATAGATGGACGTGCCGTTTCCACTTCCGTCGTCGTGGAAGACATCGGTAACGGAAAGGAATACATTGTTCTGTCCGGTTTGAAAGCCGGCGACAAAATTGTAACTGAAGGTGCGGGACTGTTGCGCGAGGGAACGGAAATCACTGAAAGTATAACCGCCAAAAATGCTTCACTATGAACTTGCAGACCTTTATCAACCGCCCGATATTGTCCGGCGTATTGTCGGTATTCGTTGTACTTCTCGGCATCATCGGATTAGTACAGTTGCCCGTTGAACAGTTTCCAGATATAGCTCCGCCCACGGTCAGAGTAAGTGCTACTTACACGGGTGCAAATGCCGAAGTGTTGCAAAAAGCCGTTGTTGCTCCGTTAGAAGAAGCCATTAACGGTGTGGAGAACATCAACTACATGACCTCTTCCGCTACCAACAACGGTACGGCTACCATCAACGTCTATTTCCGGCAGGGGACAGACCCCGACATGGCGGCGGTGAACGTGCAAAACCGCATCGCCTCGGCGCAAGGCGTACTTCCGGCAGAGGTGATACGTTCCGGTATTACGGTACGCAAGAGTCAGAACAGCACGGCTAAGATCGTGGCTTTGTACAGCCCAGACAACAGCTTCGACCAGAAATTCCTATATAACTATTTCAAGATAAACATCGAGCCGCGTCTGGCACGTATTCCCGGTGTGGGCGACATCACGGTATTCGGTTCCGACTATTCGTTGCGCATCTGGCTGGATGCGGAAAAGATGTCATCTTACGGACTTGTGCCAGCCGACATTACCGCCGTGCTGGACGAGCAAAACATAGAAGCACCCACCGGCACATTGGGAGCGGACATGGATAATACATTTCAGTACGTGTTAAAATACCGGGGACGCTATGAAGATGAACAGGATTTCGGAAATCTCGTTATCAAATCGTTATCCGACGGAAGTGTCCTGCGACTGAAAGATGTGGCGGAAGTAGAACTCGGCACTTTGAACTACGCCAGAAAGAACGAGTTGATAGGACATCCGGGATCTAACTTCATGATAGCGCAGGCTCCCGGTTCCAATGCCAATGAAATCGTCGAGGCTATAGACGAAGTGATACGGGATGCTGCTGCCGAACTTCCCCAAGGGATGGAGCTGGTCGATCTGATGAGCATCAAGAGTTTCTTGGATGCTTCCGTACATAATGTGATAGAAACCTTGATTGAAGCCATCCTGTTGGTTATTTTTATCGTGTGGTTGTTCCTGCGCAACATGCGTTCTACGGTGATTCCTACCGTGGCTATCGTCGTGTCATTGATAGGAACGTTCGCTTTCCTTTATTTCGCGGGAATGTCCATCAATATGCTGACACTGTTTGCGTTGGTACTTGTTATCGGTACGGTGGTGGACGATGCGATTGTCGTGGTCGAAGCCGTACAGTCCCGCTTTGACAGCGGTTGTCGGTCGCCCCATCAGGCAACGGTAGAGGCCATGCAGGGTATCGGTCGTCCGCTTGTCACTACCTCATTGGTATTCATGGCCGTGTTCATCCCGGTCTGCTTCATCGGCGGAGCGACGGGTAAGTTCTATACACAGTTCGGTTTGACGATGGCAGTTGCCGTCTGCATCTCCACGTTCAACGCATTGACCCTCAGTCCGGCACTGTGCGTGCTACTGATGAAGCCAACCACTATTGTGAAAAAAACTTCTCGTTTTGCCTCCGCTTACGATGCCGCCTTTCAAGGAATGACTCGCAAATACAAAAATTCCGTATTGTTCCTGCTTCGTCACAAATGGCTTTCTGCCACGATATTGTTGGCTGCCACCTGCTGCTTTTTCTATCTGCTGCATGTGACAAAAACGGGACTTGTACCTGATGAAGATACAGGAACGATTGTGGTCGATGTGCAGACTGCTCCCGGAACAAGTCTCGCCCAGACGGAACGTATCCTCAAGAATATCGAAGACAGGATAAAAGACACTCCGCAATTTCAGATTTATTCCAAGTCGATAGGTAATGGAATGCTCGCCGGACAGGGATCTTCCAACGGGACCTTCATTATCCGCCTGAAGCCGTGGAGCCAGCGGACAGGCAGCAATGATGACAACCGTTCTGTTATCAATGACCTGTACCGTCGCCTCTCGGACATCACTGATGCACGCATCATGGTCTTTGCCCAGCCTATCATCGCCGGATATGGAGTAACCAACGGCTTTGAAGTACATGTTCAAGATAGGCGCGGAAGCTCGGTAGAAGAACTGCAACGTCATACACAGGCATTTATTGCAGCACTAAACGAACGTCCGGAAATAGCACGGGCACAGACCTCTTTCGACAGCCGCTATCCGCAGTACCGGGTGGAGGTGGATGCCGCCGTGTGCAAGCGAGCCGGTGTTTCACCATCGGATGTCCTCGATGCGCTGTCCGGCTATATCGGAGGTGTCTATTCATCGAATATCAACCGTTTCTCCAAACTTTACCGGGTGATGATGCAAGCATCACCGGAGTACCGGGCGGACGTCCGCTCATTGGACGGGCTATTCGTGCGTACTGCATCAGGCGAAATGTCACCCATCAGCCGCTACGTCACCCTGACCCGTGTATATGGTCCGGAATCATTGTCACGTTTCAACCTATTTCCGTCTATTGCAGTCAACGGTACACCGGCCACCGGATACAGTTCAGGACAGGCTCTGAATGCCATCCGTGAAGTTGCATCGCAGACACTTCCGTCTGGATACGGTTACGAGTTCGGGGCCATGTCTCGCGAAGAGGCTTCGGCGGGCAACACATCAAGTTGGGTGTTCGGCATTTGCATTGTTTTCATTTACTTGATTCTGTGCGCCTTGTACGAAAGCCTCTTTATCCCGCTTGCCGTCATTCTTTCCATTCCTTTCGGACTGTTCGGTAGTTTCCTATTCGCCAAATTGTTCGGCATCGAGAACAATATCTATATGCAGACCGGCATCATCATGCTGATAGGCCTGCTTGCCAAAACTGCCATCCTCCAGACAGAGTATGCTTCAGAATGCCGCAGCAGGGGCATGAGCATTACGACTTCGGCGGTTGCTGCCGCAGTCGCCCGTCTGCGTCCTATCCTGATGACCTCGCTGACCATGATATTCGGACTGCTTCCGATGATATTTTCTACCGGAGTAGGCTGTAATGGATCGCGTTCGTTGGCGGTGGGTACGATAGGCGGTATGCTGGTGGGCACTGTCTCGCTGTTACTGTTCGTGCCGTTTCTGTTTATCGTATTTCGGCACATAGAGGAAAAAAACATGCCGAAAAATAAATTAAAAAACAAATACAGTAATCATTAAATTTTTTACGAAGATGAAAAAGTTGATTATCATTTTAGCAACCATGTTCGGACTGAATCTTACAGTCAGTGCTTGCAATACCCATGACAGCAGAATAGAGGAATCTGAAACGGAACAGCCCGGTGAATCGTCTGATTCTGATACGGATTCCGGAGTTACAGGGAAAATCCTTATCGTGTATTATAGCTTTACCAACAATTCCCACATTATCGCAACGGAACTCCAGAAACAGACCGGAGCAGATATACTCCGGGTCGAACCGGCTGATGAAAACGTGGATTACAACGACTATTCCATCGGTCTGCCAATGATGAATCTAATCAAGGCGCATCCGGATGATCCGGCATCTTATCCGACAATCAAAACCGCAGCCGGTGATTTAAGTGATTATGACAATGTTATTGTCGTAGCCCCGTTGTGGTGGAACAACATGGCCGCACCGCTTCAAACATTCCTGTTCAAATATGGTGCTGAAATGGAAGGCAAACACATCGGACTGATTGTGTCGAGTGGAGAAAGTAGTATAGAAGGCGTTGAAGCCGATGTAAAACGGCTTGTTCCGAAAGGAAAGTACCTTAATCCGTCTTTGTGGATATTGCGTTCACGCACCAATCAATGCAATGTTTTGATTGAAGAGTGGTTAAAAACAATACGTTGGGAAAAATGAAGCAATTGATAATTCTTTCAATGACAGCTTGCCTGTTGGCGGGTTGCGGGATATACCCCAACTACTCACGCCCGAACATGGAGGTCAAAGAGCGATACCGTAATGTAGAAACAGCGGATACGACAACCATCGCCTCACTCTCTTGGCGTGAACTGTTTACGGATATTCGACTGCAAGTTCTCATAGAACAGGGCTTACAGCAAAATACCGATTTGAGGATTGCGCATCTGAAAGTAGAGGAAGCGGAAGCCGTGCTGATGAATGCCCGGCTTTCTTACCTGCCGTCGCTTACGCTGAATCCCGAAGCAGGTATCGGCCGATACGACGGTATGACTTCCAAAACTTACAGTCTGAATGCCTCGGCAAGTTGGGAACTCGATATATTCGGGAAGAACACCAATGCCAAACGAGGCGCAAGTGAGGCTTTGGAAGGTAGCCGCGATTATGCCCAAGCCGTCCGAACCCGGTTGATAGCCACGATTGCCGACAGTTACTATACACTTCTGATGCTCGACAGACAGTTGACTATCGGCCAGCGGACGTTGGAAAGTTGGGAGAAAAGCATCCGCACACTTGAAGCCCTGAAACGGGCCGGGCAATCGAACGATGCTGCCGTGTTGCAGGCACAAGCCAACCGGATGGCACTTGAATCATCGGTACTCTCCATTCGCAAAAACATTTCGGAGACGGAGAACGCTTTGTCGGCATTGCTCGCATTGCCGTCGCAAACCATCGAACGTGGTACATTGTCCGAGACGACATTCCCTGAATCTGTTTCTGTGGGCATACCGATACAATTACTTGCCAACCGTCCCGACGTGCGGCAGGCGGAGCGCAATCTCGCACACGCATTTTATGCCACCAATGCTGCCCGTGCGGCATTTTATCCGAACATTTCCTTATCTGGCACGCTCGGTTGGACAAACAACGGAGGAGGAGTCATACTGAATCCCGGCCATTGGCTGTTGAATGCCATCGGTTCGCTGACGCAACCGCTGTTCAATAAGGGTGCTAACATCGCTAATCTGAAAATCGCTGAAGCCCAACAAGAAGAAGCCAAACTGCAATTTCGGCAATCTTTGTTGGATGCAAGCAAGGAAGTAAACGACGCCCTTGTCCAATGCCAGACGTCAAAACGGCAAATTGAATTAGGAGATCAGCAAATCACGACATTACACGAAGCTGTACGCAAAACGGAGTTATTGATGCGCCATTCTCCTACAACCTATCTGGAGGTACTGACAGCACAACAATCATTGCTCGATGCCCAACGGAAGCAGTCACAATACTGCTTTGATTATATACAAAGCTTAATCAACTTATATCATACCTTGGGAGGAGGTGTAAACTAGTTTTTTATAGAAAAACTTTGGCAATAATAATGGAGAACAGATTGTGTACTCTTCATTATTGCCGAAGTTAACATTTCTTTTTTAAGGATTGCGGCTTTATTTTAGTTTGCCCCTGCGATATCAGGGCAATAAACCTCATTATTTAGAGCAAAATACTGCGTAATCTGAAATTCCATTTTAGACAATCATCTTTCAGCAAATACTTGTTGCTTGCATGTTTTGACACATTTCTTGCAACCGACACAGGCATCAGCATCTTTAAATACTATATGTTTATGCCATAGGAATTGTACTCTACCGATGACCTTTTTAGGGCATACGTCAACACACTCCCAACATGCAACGCAGCGATGCGGGTCTAACGAGATAAATTTAGTTTTTTTCTTATTCATTGTTTATTGTCTTTAATTCGAATGCAAAGTTATGGCTTCGATTAAAACAAGAAAATGGCTTATACAAGGCAAGTTTTGTACTATTCAAGGTTTCTATTCCTGAAAGACGAAGGAGAAACGCCGGTGAGCCTGGTAAACAATTTGGTAAAGTAAGCACCGTCGGCAACACCCAAGCGGTTTCCAATCTCCTGAATCGTATCATGAGAATAAACCAATTGCCTTTTGGCTTCCAAGACCCACTCGTTTAGAATATATTGTGTAGCACTCATTCCGACGGACTTATTGACTATTTCGTTCAGATAAACAACTGATACATGCAATCGTGAGGCATAAAATGATGGTTTCCTGTCATTTTTGACATGTTCTTTCAATTCTCTCCTGAATTTCAGCATAAGTTCTGTTAGCCTTGTATTCTTCATCACATTCTTTGACTTTGAATTTCCAACGGCTTCGGCTATGATACAAGTCGCAGCTGTGGCGAGATGAACTGATATACACTTTGTCTGCTCATCTGAATTACTCTGAAGCCTTTGGCTCAATATATCAAATATACAGATCAATTCTTTCTGTTGACTTTCATCCAGTAATATCTGACTTGGGTACGATGAATATTCGTCAAAAATCTTTCTGCAATTCTCATTTACCAATACACTGTCAACTATCATAACATACGCTTCCAATTCTCCTGCATCCACAAAAGAATGAACCTGTCCGGGCTGTATAAACATGGTTTCTCCTTTTTGCAAATGCCAATCTTTAAAGTCTATGTGCAATTGACGGTAGCCATGTATTATGATGCCGAAAATATAATAATCATCCCTGTGAGCATAATGAACTGCATTTTCGATTTGTAAAGATGATATTTTCCGAACCTGCACTCCGCAGTCGGAGATTTGTATAATCTGATGTAAGGGTATCTGCATCACTATTCTTTTTTTATGGACTATATCATTATAGTTTAAGTGGCAATATCATCTCAAACTGCTTGCTCGCCAAAGGGATGTTCCTGCTTTGGAGAAAAGCAGGCATTGCCGATGTTTCGGAATCAATATTCAAGATTTTAATGAAATCGGTTTCCATCCGTTGGGTTGCTTCCTGCAGCAACCGTGATCCTATGCCTTTCCGTCTGTATTCGTTCTGAACTGCTATCTGGGACAAATCTCCAGATAGCACGTCGAAGACACAATGACCAACCATATTGCCGTCAAGAAAAGCACCGAAACAAGTCAGTTCAGCGGCTCCTCTTTCAAGGGATTCGATACTGTTTTGCCACGAAGGAGTAAAATCGCAAGCCTGTTGTGCCTGTCTGATGGCTTCCGAATGAACAGACTCTACCATACAGTCGGTGTTTGCTTTCCGATGAGCGATTTGTTCGATGGCTTGCCTGAAACAGTCAAACTCCCTAGTTACTTCAAAGTTCATCCGGCGGTAAACCGCAATCGCCTTCTCATTGTTCTGCAAGACTTCCAGCAGGTATTGGCGAATGCCGGCTTCTCTGAGAAAAGGGATGGAATGGATGAAGATTTTTCCGGCCAGGTTCTGTCCTCTGTATTCCTTCACCGTTCCGGTACCGGTGTCATAAGCCGTAGGAATACCCTTTAATGTTCCGGTTCCGTTCAGCGCAAAAGCCACAATCTCGTCCTTCATAAAGGTAGCAAAGGAGAGTTTCGGGTTATATCCGCGCCGTTGGAGCATGGAGCGTACCTCTTCCTTTTCAAAATGTATCTCGTAGTCTGAAAATGCTCTTTCAAAGCCATAAAACAGCGTATCAAAATCGGTGTGTTCTAAATTCCGTATTTCCATCCGAATGTGATTGAGTGAAGTTAAAGTTGAATATGATAAACCCGGGTACTCTCGTCCCAAGGATGATAACAGTTTCCAATATACCAGAAACCGAACTTTTCATAATAGCCGGTATGGTCTGTACACAGGTTCAGTTGGCTGAAACCGTATCCGGCAGCATCCTGCATGGCTTTTTCAATGAAGCGTTTACCTAAATTCTTGCCTCGATGAGATTCTTCAATATACAGGGCCACCAGCCAGGGGTACAGATCCATCTGTGAATTGAAATCATTGGTGACCAGTCCTGCACAACCTACGATGGTGCCGGAATCAAGCAACAGATACCATTGGGGTAACGAATTCTCGGCATTCAGGCAGCAACGGAAGCAGTCGTCATATACCATCCGGGATTCTTCCGTAGCCCACTTGTCCTGAAAGTAGGCAATGGCAGCTTCGAGGTATTCCGGTGATTGACGCAGGGATATTATTTCCATAGGTGTTTGCTCTAAAAAGTACATATTAACTGCAAATATACCACAGTTTTACAAGAATAGGCAGGCTGACGACCTAAAACCCATAAAAAACATAATTTTGAAAAAACAGAAAATATCAGAACTTTTTTACTTTCTATCCATGTAACAAACTCAGCTAAGATAATATAGACATGAAGACGTTATGGGCATTTGCAGCAGGGGAAAATACATGAATTAACCTTTCGAACTTAATCAATAGCAGTAAATCTTAGAAACTATTTGGAAATTAATTAATATATAACCCTGTCAAAGAATATATACCCATATATGTCTTTTTTATATGCTGCATGGCAAAATCTTCCGAATCCTGCCGCATTTCAATTCTCTTTTTCCCATATAACGATTTTCCCATTTTTATTTATCCCGTCAGTAGCTCCACCTTGCGTGGTTCAGGGTGCGAAGCTACGGACGGGACCCCTAAAAATCTGCAAGGCCGCTTCGCGCCTGTCTCTTATACACATCTCC
>ENA-OZHC01000171-OZHC01000171.1-human-gut-metagenome-genome-assembly--contig:-NODE-171-length-27449-cov-6.065270_pt1 | contig 27449 bp, 14 predicted proteins | sample MGYA00244043_ERZ653680 | MGnify/ENA primary metagenome ERZ653680 (study PRJEB26926, sample SAMN06165323) | human gut metagenome | biome: ENVO:00009003; feature: ENVO:2100002; material: ENVO:00002003...
GATTGTCCAACTGCGGAAGAATGGGTAGAGTGCTCTGGTGGCATTGTTTTCAGCTTCCGGGTCCATTACAGACAGCATATTTGTGAATTCAAACAAATCTTGTCCGGTGACGTAAACTCTCAGCTTTTCCATATACTTTTTAGAAACCGGTATGGTATATCCCAAAGTCAGATTCTTCAAACGGAGATAAGAAGCATCTTGCATCCATCTGTCTGCTGATCTGCTATTGAATTTGTCGCCTTTGTATTGGTACAAACGTGGCCAGTAGGCATCTTGATTATCTTCTGTCCAATAATCCCGGTGAATACTCCAAGGCATTTCAGAGTCGTTAAAGATAGGGAACATCACGCCATTCAGCATTACATTACGTTTGCCTACACCTTGAAACATGACCGCAAGGTCGAAACCTTTCCATTGGGCAGACAAGCTGATGCCATAGAGATAACGCGGAGTCGTATTTCCCAGACATACCAAGTCACCCGGATCTTCGGGGGTTCCACTACCTACACCGATGGTATGGTCGGGTTTACCTTGTGCCACATATTTCACGTCGCCACCACTGACAATATTATCGTTGAAGGATTTGTAACCGGGATTGTCTTTTTTATATTGCAAATATTCTTCGCGGCTCGACCAGAAACCGTCAGTTTTATATCCCCAGATAGTATTGATAGAATGGCCTTCCAATAAAGAAACGAGACCTTCACTTACTACACTGGCTCCATCGTATTGAACCAATTCATTTTTGCTGTCGGAAATATTGAAACCTATCTGGTAGCTGAAATCCTTGATTTGGTCTTTCCAGTTGATATTGAAATCCCATCCCCATGTTTTCAGTTTACCCACATTCATATTAGGAACTCTGATACCAATTTGTGATGGTAATTGCAGACCGGCCAGCATCTCATTGTTGTATTTCCAGTAGTACTCAAAAGTACCCGTCAGGCGGTTGTTCAGGAACCCGAAGTCAACACCCAGATTGGTTGTTTCAATAATTTCCCAAGTTTTGTCTTCTGAAGCCAAACTTGCCTGATAGAACCATTTCTCACCTTGATAGGTAGCCGGGGCATTACTCTGGCTATGCGAAATAAGCGGGAGGTAATCATACAATCCTAAAACGGCTCCATTACCCAGTTGTCCCCAGGAAGCACGCAATTTAAGACTATTCATCCAACCAAGCTTGAACCATTTTTCTTCACTCACACGCCATGCGGCTGAAACAGAAGGGAAAGCTCTCCAGCGTTTGGAAGGTGCAAGACGTGAACTTCCGTCATAACGCATGTTGGCTTCGAATAAGTATTTTTCTTTATAGTTATAGTTTATGCGTCCGAAGTAGGACATCATTGCCCAGGTACCAATTTCATCAGACAGTTCGGTATTGGTAGCAATGGAGCTATCGTAGTAGTTGAACGAGAAAAAATCGTTGGATAGCATATTTTTTGCAGTTCCGCTCATTTTATCCAGGCGATAGTTTTCATAAGAACTACCGGCAAGTACACTAAAATTGTGAGTATCTTTCAAGCTAAAGCTATAGTTGGCAGTTGCTTCCAAAATATCGTGGGTGTCTCCATATTTTTCTTTGTACAGAGAATTGGCGGGATTGGCGGTTCTCTGAACATTTCCCAGATGATTATACCATGTCAATGTACGCATGTTTTTCTCTTGTGAAGCATAACCGGCTCTTCTTGATGCACTTAGGTTGATACGTAAGTCTTTGATGAAATCCTTGATAGTCAACTGTGCTTTGCCGACGTATGACTCTTTTTTGATTGTCTTCTCACCTCCGTTCTTCATTAGGTCGATGGGATTGTTTTGTAAGTCACCATTATAAGGATTTTTATAATTCTCACCTTCGGGTTGCATGATGGGTTGGCGTCCGCGGTTTTCATAAAGTAGTTTGAAAATGTTTTCGGAACCATAGGAACTTTCGGCAGTATTGTTTGCCATGTATTGAATATTAATACCCAGATCAACATATTTGTTGATTTTGGCATTCATTTTTGCCAAAAGGTTGTAACGGTCATAATCATCAGAGCCATATTGCAATAAACCATTTTTATAGAAATAGTTTGCGGACAACAAATAGTTTATCTTATCAGTACCGCCACTAACAGATACTGCATGGTTGTGTTGTAGGGTAAAATTCCGGGTTCCTTCGCCCAACCAATCCACGCTGTCGAACAAATCCCAGCGTCCATTCTTTAGCGGACGATAGTCGAAGTTGGGATTTCCTGTCCATGATGACTTTTCAGCATTCCATTCGGGGCCACTTATGGGGATACGGGTTCTGTTAATAAAATCCTGTTCTTCCCATGCAGGGACACGTTCGGGCATATTGCCCGGTGTATTGAATGATACATATCCGTTGTAGGAGATTCTGGGTTTGCCCTCTGTACCAGCTTTGGTGGTAACCAATACAACACCTGCGGCTGCACGCGCACCGTAGATGGCACAAGACGCAGCATCTTTCAGTACAGATATGGAAGCGATGTCCTCGGCATTTACCTGTGCCAAGCTGCCTTCTATACCATCAATCAGAACCAATGTTTGGGTGGAGTTGACCGAAGTGGCACCACGTATCTGAAGACCGGATGAAGCACCGGGCTGTCCGCTACTGCGTGTAATGGTTACACCTGGCAATTCACCTTGTAGAGCGGATAGTACATCCGTTGATGGCTTGGCGGCAATCTGTTCACCGTCAATGGCGGATACGGATCCTGATAAATTTACTTTCTTCTGTACGCCATAACCTACCACTACTACTTCTTGAAGCATCTCTGAGTCTTCAGCAAGTTTAATGGTTATTCCGTTACATTCCGATGCCTTTTTTTCAACGGTGGTATAACCGATGTAGGAGAAGACGAGAATGGCTTCCGGACTTGTCTGGATATTAAAGTTACCTTCAATATCTGTTATGACACCGTTGGAAGTACCTTTTTCCAGAATGGAAACGCCGATTAAAGGTTCATTGGTGGTTGCATCGATCACTTTACCTTTGTAAGAGGTGTCTTGTGCCACTATTCCCAAATTGCAGAGAAATAGCATGCAACAAACCAATAGGAGTGATAAGAGGCTCCTTTGAGTTGTTTTTTCAGTCATAATAAAATTTTTAAGAGGTTAAAAATATAATAATACATTATTTCAATTCATTTTACCGGAAATTTGCATTTCCCGGTCATTCATCTCCTGTGTTTTCCATTCTCCGTCTATTTTGTCATACAGCATGGAGGCATCTGCTTTCTGACATTGATAGGCTTTGCCGTTAACTTCAGGATTCTTTTTTCCAAAGCTGAAGGTCGCTTCGTTTTGGACGTTACGGATATAGAGGCCGGCGGGGCGTTTGGCATTCAGTTCCGCTTCAATCATCCAGTTGCCGCATTGAAAACGATTCCCGTTGCGAATTATCTCAACGGCTTGTTTTCCGTCGGCTTGTACCTGTATGATAGTCAGTATGCGGTTAGTCTTGCTGGGAGCAAAGCTGGCAGTCAGCGACCAGGACTTGCTAAATTCTTCGCCTCGTACGGCTATTTTCTCGTTTGGATCGGCCTTATACCGGTTTGTTTGAGAAATGTTGCATTCCTGTTCACTGAATAGTTGTGCCACAGAAGTGAGCTTTTCCTCTTTATTTTCTGTAATGAGGGTGTTTGTCGCTTCGTCTATAGAGAACTTTATAGGACTGTGCAGCAACCAGTCCCACCGAACAGCCTTGTCGGCTTCGAGTTCATCGTAGATGACTACTTTGTCAGGATGTAGCAGGAAGATATGGCGGCGATACTTCTTTAACGGTGTTTTGCCAAAGCCATTCTCCGGTGATTGTTCCAACTTCTGATTTTCAAAGTTCTTTACCCACATGGGATATTCACTAATGCCACAGTAAGCATTCGAGGCATCACCCAATGCGTAGGAGATATGTTCGCCATTGAACATGCGTGTGATGTAACCGTAAGCGCGGATGGTGAAAGGTTGACCGATGCCATCTATCAGCAGCGTGTTGTAAGCTCGGGTATTGCGATAATCCAGTAGGTTGTGCGCATCCGCAAAATTCATATAATATCCCACAGCACGATAAATGGCTTTTCCACCGTAGTGCAGGTTGAACGCATTCTGATTGGAATGTGTGTGGCTACCCGAACCAAATGGACTGGAATGGAAACTCAGACTGAGGTTCTGTTTACTGTCTTTCAGGTTTGAATTGGCTATCATTTCTCCGCTGTCTTTGAACCATACAGCTTTCGGTGCATTTTCAGGCAGTTCGGTTGTTGCCGGACGTTTCTTGCCGCTTGCCAGTCGGTAGAGGCGGGTTTCGTATTCATTTTTATATCTATCGTTCATAGAAGAGTACCAGGCTGCATAAGGATTACCGGTGCTCCGTGCCATAAGGTCGGCAAAAGCACTGCGTATGCGCAGAGGTTTCGGGTTCATCTGTTCGTGTCCGTCGCCGAAGCCCGCACTCAGCGAACCCGGTTGCCAACTGTATGCCAATCCCATTCCTGCGTTTTTGTACCACGGGTGTTGCATGAAGTCCGTTCCTGTGAGGTAAGAGAACAAGGTGGGTACGTAGAATAATGTTATGGCATTGGCACTGAAATAGGCAGTTCCGTTATGCCAGTTACCGTCACGGTTGAAGCCTGATGCCGGAGCACGTGCTGTCCAAAGTTCGTAGCTGTATTCCAGGTACTCCTTGGCTTGCGGATATTTGTCGTATATCGCCAATGCGGCTTGTAAGAAGTGGCGGAAAGTGAACTGCCAGAAGTGATTGTCGAATATATGTACTTCTTCCTTATTAATGATATGAGGAATGTATTGATTGAGAATGGTCAGTATGACCTCTTCGATTTGTGTACGTTCTTTCTCTGTGAACCTTTCATAACAAGTCTCGTAAGTACAAGCCAGCAGGTAAGCCAGTTCTCCGGCTTTAAAATCATTGTTTATCACTTTCGTATCAACATCCACTGCCAAAAGGCATCTGACATTCTGTACCATCTTTTCTGCATAAACATTTCTTTGAAACAGGGTATAGGCAGTATTCAGATAATCGGTATGGATGTACATCAGGCCCGCTTTGCTGTAAGGCGCTTGGTCTGTTCGGTAATCCATATCTAATGCTTCACGCGATTCGGCAATCATGGGTTCAAAGTCAGGATGTTGCCGCATGTTTTTGCGGGCATTGTCCAGCGAATCCCGGAGGAAACAATAGATGCGTGTATGCTCCTTGGGAATGTTGTTCAAAAACACATCGAACGTCGGGGTAACGAATTGAGGAACATCATCCGTCACCGTGAAAGTGTAAGTCTTGCTCCAAGGCATTGTCTCGCCCGATTGGCTGACTGAGCGCACGCGCCAGTACCAAGTGCCGTTTTCCAACACTTTGTGCGGATTGAACATGCACCAGGGTGTGTTTTCGGACAAGATGCTGCTTACACTTTCAAACCGTTTGTCTTGCGACAGATTGAACTGCAGAAAGTCCGATCGTTTCATTTCCAACGGTACCAGCAACGGGGAAGGGTTGATGTATAAGGTGTTGTGTTGTTGCGGGAACGGCGTTTCGCGCACGTTCTCGTGAATCTGACCGGGACAGTTTGCATATACCGACTGAATCAAAGTCAGGCAGCATGTCAGCAAGATGGTTAATAACTTTCTCATATCCTATTCTTTTTTTGTAATTACTACTCATATTCAGCACAAAATCCGGGTTTACCATTTACCCATACTCTGTATCTTTTGGTCACTCATCTCTTCTGTTTTCCACGCTCCGTCCATGGCATCGTAAATCACAGAAGCATCTTTCTCTTGGCACTGATAGCTCTGACCGTTTATCATTGTTTTCTTTCTTCCGAAACTGAATGTGGCTTTATTTTTAGTATTCAGAATATACAGGCTTGCCGGACGTTTCGTATTCAGTTCAGCTTTGATTGTCCAGTCTCCACATTGCAGTTGCTTGTCATTGCGAGCTATTTCCACAGCTTGTTTTCCGTCGACTTCTATCTGGATGATGGTTAATATCCGATTAGCCTTGCTGGGACCGAAACTCGCCGTCAATGACCATGGATTCGTAAAGTCCTCACCCCGTTCAGCATTCTTTTGATTTGGGGGAGCGGCATATTGGTCTGTTTGGGTAATGTTACATTTCTGTTCGCTGAAAAGCCGGGCTACGGACTTGAAATGTCTTTCTTTGTTTTCCGTAGTTAGAATGGCGGCGGTTTCGTCAATATTAAATCTGGTCGGGCTGTGCAGCAACCAGTCCCAGTGTACTGCTTTTTCTGCTTCCAGTTCATCATAAATGACTACTGTGTTGGGATGTAACAGGAAAATGTGCCTGCGATACTTCTTTAATGGTGTTTCTCCGAAACCATTCTCGGGCGATTGTTCCAACTTGTTTTCCGCAAAAGCCTGTTTCCAATAGTTGATTTCACTGATGCCGCAGTAGGCATTGGATGCATCGCCAAGTGCATAAGAGATGTGTTCGCCGTTAAACATGCGCACGATATAGCCATTGGCACGTTGAGTAAAAGGTTGCCCGATACCATCCACCAGCAAGGAATTGTATGCACGCGTGTTTCGGTAGGATAGTAGGTTGTGCGGGTCATCAAATTTCATGTAATGGCCTACTGCGCGATAAACAGCTTCTCCACCATAATGCAGATTGAATGCGTTCTGGTTGGAGTGAGTGTGATTGCCTGAACCGAACGGACTGGAATGAAAACTTAAACTGATATTTTCTTTCAGATTGTTCAGGTCAGTGTTAGCTATCATTTCACCACAATCTTTAAACCATACGGCTTTGGGGGTATTAGTAGGCAGTTGAGTTTGCACAGGGCGTTGTTTGCCACTTGCCATGCGATACAAGCGTGTTTCCGATTCAGTTTTGTACCGATCATTGACTGAGGAATACCAGGTTGCGTAAGTATCTCCTGTATTACGAGCCAGGAAGTCGGCAAAGGCACTGCGGATGCGCAACGGCTTGCTGTTTGTTTTCTCATGTCCGTCGCCGAAACCACTGCTCAGTGCTCCGGGTTGCCAGCAATAGGCCAGTCCCAAACCGGCATTCTTGTACCACGGATGTTGTAGGAAATCTGTTCCTGTCAAGTAACTGAATAGGGTAGCCACATAAGCCAGACTGACGGCATTGGCACTGAAGTAGTTGGCACCGTTATGCCACGAACCGTCACGGTTAAAGCCGGAAGCTGGGGCGCGGGAGGTCCAAAGCTCGTAGCTATATTCCAGATATTCTTTAGCCAAAGGATATTTGTCATATAATACTAAGGCTCCTTGCAAGAAATGGCGGAAGGAGAATTGCCAGAAATGTTCATCGAAAAACATGTTCTCTTCACGTCCCAGTATGCGTGAGGTATAGTATTGGCTTAACGTGTTCATAATGATGGTTTCTATCTGCTTCTGCTCTTTGGGCGTAAAACGGTCGAAGCAATTTTCGTAAGTGCATGCCAAGGTATAAACCAGTTCTCCGGCATTGAAGTCATTGGCGATAACTTTAGGATCGGGTTCTGCGGAGAGCAGGCAACGTACATTCTTTACCATTTTATCAGCATAGAGGTCACGTTGCAACATTTGGTAGGCTGTATTCAGATTGTCGCAGTCTTCTGCCATACGGGTAATCCGGCTGTATGGTTTTGTGTCGTTAGCATAATTCATGCTGAGCGCATTGCGTCCATCGTCTATCATGGCCTCGAATTCGGGATGTGACCGTACTTTCTTGCGTGCTTCTTCCTGGTTATCTTTTAGGAAACAGTAGATACGTGAATATTCTTTAGGGATATTTTTGAAGAAAGTGCTGAATGGGGGAGTGGCAAACTTAGGAGTATCATCCGTTACGGTAAAACTGTAGGTTTGGCTCCAAGGCATTTCTTCACCGGATTTGCTGACTGAACGGAAGCGCCAGTACCAAACACCAGAGTTAAGTATCTGATGTGGATTGAATACACACCAAGGCACAGGCTTTGATAAAATACTGTGGCCGTCTTCGAAGTTCTTGTCCATTGATAGGTTGAACTGCAGGAAGTCTGATTGTTTGAGGGTACAAGGAACTATCAGCGGAGCAGGATTCAGATAAATGATATGCTCTTGTTGCGGATAAGGTGCTTTGCGAATTGGATTATTAGCACATATATGTGTAAACAGGGTACACAAGATTGTTAATGTGGCAAATAGCGTTTTCATAATATTGTTCTAGATATTGTTCGTAGGCAAAGGTAATGTAGAAGGAAATAAAAGGCTTTCCGGCTTGTACAAACATGTTTTGAAATGGTGCGAAAGGCTTATATTTGTGTTGAATCTCCTTGCAATCTGGTTGAAAGAAGTGTTTTAGCTTTGGTTATAGATAGCTCTTACAAGGGGGATAGAGAGAAAAGCAGCCTGAAATTAGTAGAAAAAGTGTGTAGTATAGGAAGGAGAGCTTTTCTTGTTAGGATGGTATTTTGTTCAAAGGCTGCAAATGAATTCGCAGCCTTTGAACAGAACTTCAATAGTATCTCAGGCGACTACATTTCCGCCTTTCTTGCCATATTCGGAAGGCAAGCAGCCAAAGTACTTCTTAAAACTGGTAGCAAAATAAGAAGGTGTATTGAAGCCTACAAACGTGCTGATTTCAGACACGGTGTAGCGACCCTCTTTCAGCAATCTGCATGCTTTGTTGAATCGTATCTTACGAATGAACTCATTCGTCGATTCTCCGGTCAGGGCTTTCATCTTCAAGTGCAGGTTGGAACGGCTCATGCACATTTCACGGGCAAACTCATCGGTGGAAAACTCTACGTTATCAAGATGTTGCTCCACAATCCCTACCGCTTTTTTAAGTAATTCTTCATCCAAAGGATTGAGGGCAACCTTCTCCGGTTCTATCTCTAAGGAATTGGAATAATGTTCTATAGCACGATACCTCGTGCGGAATAAATTCTTTATTTTAGTTGTAACCAACGCCATTGAGAAAGGTTTGGGTATGTAATCGTCCGCCCCCATTTGCAGACCTTCCAATTGTTCGTTCAGATCGGTTTTGGCAGAGAGCATGATAACTGGAATGTGGCAAGTGTACAAGTTTTGCTTGATATGCTTGCATAACTTCAGTCCATCCATAACCGGCATCATGACATCGGTCAAGATAAGGTCAATCTTCTGCTCTTTCAGCATGTTCAGAGCCTCTTCACCGTTTTCCGCTTCCAGTATCAGGTAAGATTGTCTTAGTTCGTTGCTCAGATATTGACGAATGTCTGCATCGTCTTCCACAATCAGAATACTTTCGCGTTTCCGTTCATCGGTTTCTTCTGCTTCTTGCGGAGCCTTCTCAGCTTCACTTGTTTCCGTATCTATAATGAACATGTCTGCACTATTGGTCGAATGAATGGATTGTCCATTTTCGGCATCTGCTTCGGTGGTAAACTCTTCGGGTGTATATGCCTCCTCACGGTTGGGCAGGTAAATGGTGAAAGTGCTTCCTGTCTCTTCAGAGCTATCCAGTTTGATTTCTCCATGATGCAATTCTACCAAGCGATGCACTAAAGAAAGGCCGATTCCCGTACCGATGTGTTCATTATCTACTTTGTAGAAACGCTCAAAGATTTTGCTTTGTTTGCTTAGGGGGATGCCTTGGCCTGTATCTTTTACTTGCAGCATCAGTTTGTCGTTTTCTTCTTTTAAGATAATTGTGATGGCCCGCCCCTCACCGGTATATTTGAAAGCGTTAGAAATCAAATTGTTGATGATAAGTTCCAGATAATTGGGATCGCACAACACTTTCTGGTCTTCTATTTCCGAATGGAAATTGTAAGCGATGTTTTTGCGGTATGCCGCCCGTTCATAAAGTAGGAAGTTCTTCTTTATGACCTGATGGATTACGTTGCGTTTTACTTTGAGATGGAACACTCCCAATTCGGCCCGGCGATAGTCCATTAATTGGTTTACCAGATGCAGTAAGCGGTTGGTATTCTTCTGAACGTGTTCCAGTTGCTTGTGTATCCAACGGTCGTTTACTTTGTCGAGCACATCTTGCAAGGGCGCCAATATCATAGTAAGTGGCGTTCGCAATTCGTGCGATATATTAATGAAGAATTGGAGCTTCATCTCGTTCAACTGCTTCTGACGTTCTTTGTCGGCAAGCTCCATCTGTATCTGCGCTTTCATACTTTTGCGCATCCAGAAGTAGTAGAAAATGAAAACGGTGGCAGCAAGAAAGAGTGCGATAAACAGCAGTACGGCCCACCACGTCTTATACCAGACGGGAAGAATCTTCACTTCCAATTCGGTTGGTTGCTCATTCCATTTTCCGTCGCTATTGGCGGCTTTCACCAGAAAATGGTAAGTGCCTTGTGGCAGGTTTGAATAGGAAACGATACGGGAATTGTGGGTGTAATACCATTCTTTGTCATACCCTTTCAGCATATAGGCAAATGTGTTATGATTGCCGGAAATGTAATTGGATACAACAAAATCCAGTGAAAACATAGATTGTTTGGCAGTGAGTGTAATGCTGCTGGTTTCACTGATATTTTTCTCTAATATACCGGTACCATCTCCCGGGCTAACTGTCTTATTGAACAGTTTTAATCGCGTGATGACAACGGATGGTATATAGGGATTGTCCGGTAATTGTTCCGGTTGGAAAGTAGTAATGCCATTGATTCCTCCAAAGTACATCAATCCATTTTTCGTGTGGCAATATGCGTTGTTAGAGAATTGATTACTTTGCAAACCGTCATTACTTGTATAATTTCTGAATTTCTCTGTTTGCGGCTGGAAACGGCTCAGGCCTTTGTCCGTGCTGATCCAGAGGTAGCCGTAGGAATCTTCCATAATTCCATGTACCACGTTGTTGGGCAATCCGTGAGTAGTGGTGTATTGTTTGATTTCTTTCGTCTTCTCATTGAAGCTGTAAATTCCACTGCGTGTACCTATCCAGAAAATGCCGTTTAACTTGGATTCGCATACGCTATTTGTCATCTTGTAGGTGAAGGGCAATTCTTCCGGCAGTATGGGGCAATGTTGCAATTGCCCGTCTTTCTCTGTATATACTCCTAAGCCTTTTTCGCCGATTAACCAAAGGCGGTGTTTGCTATCGCGAACAATATCTGTAATCCGGCTATGTAGAAACGGTTTTCCGTCTGCCTGTTTGGTTATGACAGTGAATGTCATGTTCGTAGGATTGAAGCGCAGTAATTCGTCGATTCCACTGATCCAGAATTCTCCATTTTCTGTAGGCTCAAAAGTATAGATGTTGTTTGTTCTGTTGTTACAGATTGTTCTGATATGCCCTGATTTACGATTCAGAATACTGAGTCCACCTGTGTGCGTACCTATATAAACCAAGTCGTTCTTTTCGTCTATATAGATAACTTTTACATCGTTGGCACCCAAACCTTCTTTCTGTGTGTAGTGCTTAAAGGTGCGCGTGCGTGGATTGTAATAGTTTACCCCACCACTGTTTGTTCCTATCCAAAGGTTGTTTTGAGAATCTTCCCGAATGCATCCCACGATATTGCAGTTCAATGAATTTTCCTTGTTCGTGGATTGTATATTGGAGAAACGATCTTTGAAAGGATGGTAGTAATTTAACCCTCCGAAATAGGTTCCCAGCCACATTCCACCTTGTGAATCCATAAAGATGGCACGAACAGATGTTTGCGAGAGGCTGCCGCTTTCTAACTGATCGCTGGTATAAATATTGAAGTTGTCATCCTCTTCATTATATATGTTCAATGAATTAAGCGTCCCTATCCATAGGGTATTTTGCGAGTCGAGGCAAAGTGAACGGATGTAATTGGAACTGATTGAATGTTCTATTTTAGAGTTATGGATGTAATTGGTTACCTCTTTTGTCTGGAGATTGATAGAAAATAATCCTCTTCCCTCGGTGCCTACCCATAGTTGTCTGGGAGATTGTTTCAGTATGGTGTATATTTCTATTTCTTTCAGTATTTTGGGTGCAATGCTTTCCAATGTATTTGTCTGGATGGAATAAACGAACAACCCCTGCATGCTGCCTATGTAGATATGGTCGTCCTGTCGGTAGATAGCAGTCGGCGAAATGGAAGAGAGAGTGGGGACTGGCAGTTCCTTCAGATATTGCTTTGTTTCGATATCGAATAATACTAATTTCTTTTTTCTGGAAAATAGTAAAAGCTTATTATTGACTTCTACTATTCCGTTAATGGCTATTTGCTCTCCATTTTCTTGATAGTTGAAGTTCTCGAACCGGTCCATATTGACGTCATAGAGAGATAGTCCCTCATCAGTTCCTATCCAAATTCTGCCTTGCTTGTCCGTGATACAGGTGCGGATGATATCGTCGCATATGCTGTACGGGTCTAACTCGTTATGTTGATAAACGGTGAAGTCATAACCGTCGAATTTGTTAAGTCCGTTGTGAGTGGCGAACCACATATTGTCTTTTTGATCCTGAGTGATATCGACAACTGTACTTTGTGAAAGTCCGTCGTTCAGTTCGATATGTACAAAGCCAATAGGTGCCGACTTTTGTGCAGAAAGTGAGAATATCAGCAGATTAGCCAAGAGACATAGAAGGTATTTTGCCATTTTCTGTGGTATATAAGGTTATAGTACAAAGGTATAATAAAAATCTTTTTCAGGTGGCTAAATTAGTCTTTTTATACGTAAGCGGCTTTCTCATTTGTCTTTTGGATCTGTAGTTCTGTTTGTGTAGCTTTCGAATTTGTACAGTCGACTTTCATTTTTGTTTAAAAACTGAATGGTATTGGCAAATAGGCTACTTCTATCTATAAATCAGGAGTGTAAAATACAAAAAGGTTGAACTCTTCTTTTTTGGGGGGGAGTTCAACCTTATTGGAAAGTGTTAAGCTGAATAATCTTCTTTACCTATTTATTGTTGCTAAATTACTCCTTTTTATATGTTCCGACTGGTAGCAATGTTCTTTTTATGATGTGGAATGTGCTTTTGGCTATCAATATTGTGCAAGAGACCTTCACGTCTGTGCTAATACTACTTTGTTCCCATCGATCATTACTTATTCTTTTATCATTCCCCCCTTTTTTGTACCTTTGCTCCGTTAAAAAAATAATGAATGATAGTTTGTATTGCCGAAAAGCCCTCTGTGGCGCGTGACATAGCTGATGTATTAGGAGCGAAAGATAGGAGAGATGGATACATTGAAGGGAACGGATACCAGGTGACCTGGACATTCGGCCATCTCTGTACGCTTAAAGAGCCGCACGAATATACTCCGAACTGGAAATCATGGAGTCTGGGAAGCCTTCCCATGATACCGCCCCGCTTTGGAATTAAGCTCATCAGCAATCCCACTTACGAAAAACAATTCCATACGATAGAAGCCCTCATGCAGAAAGCCGATATGATCATCAACTGTGGTGATGCCGGGCAGGAGGGAGAATTGATTCAGCGTTGGGTGATGCAAAAAGCCGGGGCACGCTGTCCGGTGAAGCGGCTGTGGATTTCGTCATTGACGGAAGAGGCCATCCGTGAAGGTTTTGCCAAACTGAAAGATGCTTCCGACTTTCAGCCCTTGTATGAGGCCGGATTATCCCGTGCTATCGGTGACTGGTTGCTGGGAATGAATGCTACGCGACTTTATACCATGAAGTATGGGCAGAACAAACAAGTTCTCTCCATCGGACGTGTGCAGACCCCTACACTGGCACTCATCGTAAACCGCCAGTTGGAGATACAGAATTTCGTCCCCAAGCAATATTGGGAATTGAAGACGGTATATCGGGATACTACCTTCGCCGCCATAATCAGGAAGAGTGAAGAAGAACTGATTCTGGAAGCAGAGAAAAATAAGGAAGCTATTGCTGCCGGAAAGAAACCCAAGAAGGAAGAGGAAAACCGGGGAATAGACCCCATTGCCAGTCAGGAACAAGGTATGGCTCTGCTGGAACAAATCAGAAACTCTCCTTTTACAATTACGGATGTCTCCAAGAAAGAAGGGAAAGAAGCTCCACCCCGTCTTTTTGATTTGACTTCCCTACAGGTGGAATGTAATAAGAAGTTTGCTTATTCTGCTGATGAAACTCTGAAAATCATTCAGTCATTATATGAGAAGAAGGTGGCTACCTATCCGCGTGTAGATACCACTTACCTGAGTGATGATATCTACCCGAAATGTCCGGGCATTCTGAAAGGATTGCGTGACTACGCTGCATTTACGACACCTCTGGATGGTACTACTTTGCTGAAATCAAAAAAAGTTTTTGATAATTCAAAGGTAACGGATCACCATGCTATTATCCCTACAGGGCAATATCCGCAGAACCTGACGGATATGGAACGTCGCGTATTCGATCTGATAGCGCGTCGTTTTATTGCGGTGTTCTATCCGGATTGTAAGTTTGCCACTACTACGGTATTGGGTGCGGTTGAGGAGATTGAATTCAAGACTACCGGTAAGCAGATTCTGGAACCGGGATGGAGAGTTATATTCGGAACTCCGGGGACACAGTCGCAAGAAGAAAAAGACCCGGGAGAGGAAGAGAATGTATTACCTGCTTTTGTGAAAGGTGAAAGCGGGCCCCATGTGCCTGATTTATATGAGAAGTGGACGCAACCACCTCGTCCTTATACAGAGGCTACCTTGTTGCGTGCCATGGAAACCGCAGGTAAACTGGTGGATAATGATGAATTGCGGGATGCCTTGAAAGAGAATGGCATCGGCAGGCCGTCTACGCGTGCGGCAATTATTGAGACTTTGTTCAAGCGCAATTATATCCGCAAGGAAAAGAAAAACCTGATTGCCACACCCACAGGCGTCGAACTTATTCAGATTATCCATGAAGAACTGCTGAAGTCTGCCGAACTGACGGGTATCTGGGAAAAGAAGCTCCGGGAGATTGAAAAGAAAACATATAATGCTGCACAATTTCTTGAGGAGCTGAAGCAGATGGTTTCCGAAGTTGTGATGAGTGTGCTTTCAGATAACAGTAACCGGCATATTACGATTGTGCAGGCTGTGCAGGAAGCGACTGTCGGTGATAAGAACGGGAAAGCTGCTAAAGAAAAAGCTGCTTCCAAGCCTAAGCGTCAGAGTAAGCCGCGGAAAAAGGCTGCTGAAGCTAAACCTGTCACACCGGTTGCTGGTGCTTCGCAGACAGGGAATATTCAGGCAGATGTAGCTCAGACAGGTGCTGCTCATACGGATTCTGTTGAGGGACAGGTTTGTCCGTTGTGCGGCAAAGGAACCATTATTAAAGGTAAAACCGCTTACGGTTGCTCCGAATGGAAGAACGGATGTACGTTTCGTCAGGCGTTTGATTCGGAATAAGGATGCAGATAGTCTGAAAGGCTCTTAGGAGCATCAGGTTATCTGAACTTTCTGCAAATGTAACGAGGAGGAATGAAAGATACAATAATCTGCCGATTTTTCAGTTTATTAGAATGAGCAATGAAAAGTAATGGAGCATGAGATTATATAGGCGTTTTCTTTTCTTTTTTCTTTCTGTCGGTTTACTTCTCACTTCCTGCGGAGTGGGACGGAGCTTGCGCCAGGCAGAGCAAAGCTATGCTCGTGGTGAATACTTTGATGCTGCCCGCCATTATAAAACCGCCTATACCCGTACTTCTCCGAAAGATCGTTCGCAACGGGGCGTACTGGCCTATAAGCAAGGCGATTGTTACCGACGCATCAATTATACATTGAAGGCCAAAGGCGCTTATATGAATGCTGTCCGTTATCGTTATCCGGATACTCTCTCTCATTTTTATCTGGCGGAAATGCTCCGTAAAAATGGTGAGTATGCAGCGGCTATACCTTATTATGAGAATTACCTTGCTTACGCACAGACCTTGCCTGCCGGGAAAGAACGTAAAGACTCTCTGACACAAATCGGACTCACCTCTTGTCGTCTGGCGCAGGAATGGAAAAAGAAGCCTACCCGATATATTGTAAAACGGGTGCCTATTCTTGTTTCCCGCCGGAGCGATTATTCTCCTATGTATGCGGGAGATGATCCCGATATCTTGTATTTCACCTCTACCCGTAACGAAGCGAAAGGTACTGATCTGAACGGTATTACCGGGATGAAAAGTGCTGATATATTTCATTCTAAACGGAATGAAAAGAAACAATGGCAGAAACCCGAACCGCTTGCTTCGGAAGTGAACAGTGAGTTTGAAGAGGGGGCCTGCTCTTTTTCGTCGGATGGTAAAACAATGTATTTTACTCGCTGCCGGACGTTGCCCAATGCACCTGCTTATGCCGAGATTTATGTTTCTCAACGTGCCGGGGCAGAGTGGGGAGCTCCTCAGAAATGTGTAATTCTGAATGATACGCTTTCTTCTGTTGCTCATCCGGCGTTGTCTCCTGCGGGTGATTATCTTTATTTTGTATCTGATATGCCCGGTGGGCAGGGGGGGCTGGATTTGTGGCGTATTAACGTAACCCGCGACGGTTTCGGTTATGTCGACAATCTGGGACCTGAAATAAACACCTCTGCTGATGAGATGTTTCCTACCTTTTCACCGGATGGTACTTTCTATTTCTCTTCTACCGGTCATCCCGGTATGGGGGGGCTAGATATTTTCCGTGCTATAACAGATAGCCTGACGGGGCGATGGCGTATTGAAAATATGCAGTCTCCGGTGAATTCACAGGGTGACGATTTCGGTATGACTTTTGAGCCCGGTGCTCCCAATCGGGGTTTCTTTTCTTCTAACCGTGGAGATGCCCGTGGATGGGATCATATTTATAGTTTTGAGTTTCCAGAGGTACACCATGTCTTGAAAGGATTGGTGTATGATAAGGAGGGGGATGCACTCTCTGATGCGCTTGTCACTTTGGTGGGGGATGACGGTACTTATTTAAAGATAAACGTGAAGAAAGACGGTACTTTCACCCAAGAGCTCGCACCGGGATGCCGTTATGCCCTGTTGGCTTCCTGCCGTGGTTATTTGAATGACAAAGAAGAAATGGCAACGGAAAATATTAATGAGGATCGCCTCTATGAACTTGAGTTTCCGTTATCTTCCATTACCCGCCCTGTATTGATAGAGAATATTTTTTATGAGTTTGATAAGGCTGATCTGACGTCAGAATCTACAGTGGCTCTGGATGAACTGATAGAGTTGCTGAATGACAATCCGAATGTTACTATCGAACTGTCTGCGCATTGCGATTATAAAGGAAATGATGATTATAATCTTCGTCTTTCGCAACGCCGTGCAGAGTCTGTTGTACGCTATCTTATTAAGGGAGGGATTGATCCGGAACGTCTTACACCGAAAGGATATGGTGAACAGCAACCTAAAACAGTGACCAAGTTTACGTTGAAATCAGCACCTTTCCTGAAAGAGGGAGATGTGTTGACAGAAGAGTTTATAAAAAATCTCCCGCCGGAACAGCAGGAGATTTGTAATGCGATTAACCGTCGTACAGAGTTCAAGGTGTTGAGGACGACGTATCAATGAGTTACAGCTACGAGTTACAAGCTAATGTGGAATTCCACCACCGCTTCAATACCTTTTCTGAAAATATCGAGCGGGAAGTTTTCGTTGGGTGAGTGGATGGCATTTGATTCTAATCCAAAGCCCATGAGCACTGTCTTAATGCCAAGTACTTGTTCGAACGTTGAAATGATAGGGATACTTCCTCCGCGTCGCACAGCCAGTGGCTTTTTTCCGAATGCTTTTTCAAAACCTTTCTCAGCGGCCTGATAGGCAGGTAGGCTGATAGGACATACATAACCTTGTCCTCCGTGCATCGGTGTCACCTTCACTTGTACCGTATCCGGAGCAATACTCCGAATATAATCGGCAAACATTTGCGAAATCTTGTGGTGGTCCTGATGCGGAACCAGACGGCAGGATACTTTTGCTGTAGCTTTGGATGGAAGTACTGTTTTAGAACCTTCACCGGTATATCCACCCCAGATGCCGCAAACGTCGAATGAAGGACGACAGCTGTTACGCTCCAGCGTACTGTAACCTTTTTCTCCGAACAGTTCTTTTACGCCAATAGCGGTTTTGTACTTTTCTTCATTAAACGGAATGTGTGCAATCATATCACGTTCTGCCTGCGGCACTTCTTCTACATCATCGTAGAAACCGGGCACTGTGATACGTCCATCCGCATCTACCACTTTGGCAATCATGCCGCATAGTACGTTGATGGGATTGGCAACAGCACCGCCGAAATGTCCTGAATGCAGGTCGCGGTTAGGTCCGGTTACTTCTATTTCCCAATATGCCAGTCCGCGGAGTCCTGTAGTGAGTGAGGGTAAGTCCGCTCCTAGCATGCTGGTGTCGGATACTAGAATGACATCGGCTTTTAATAGTTCTTTATGATCTTCACAGAAAGATTCCAGACTGGGTGAGCCAATTTCTTCTTCACCCTCGAAAATGAACTTGACATTGTTCTTCAACATATCGTGCTTCACAAGGTATTCGAAAGCTTTCACTTGGATGAATGCTTGCCCTTTGTCATCATCCGCACCACGTGCCCAGATGTGTCCGTCACGTATTTCCGGTTCGAAAGGTTCACTTTTCCACAGTTCTAACGGCTCTGCGGGCATCACGTCGTAATGCGCATATATCAAAACTGTTTTTGCTGTAGGATCTACTGTCTTCTGTCCGAAAACAATCGGATTACCTTTTGAGGGCATCACCAATGCTTCGTCTGCACCGGCTTCAATCAGAAGTTGCGCCCAACGCTCTGCACAGGCCAGCATATCATCATGGTGTTCCGGTTTTGCACTGATACTTGGTATACGGATGAGGCTGAACAGGTCTTCCAGCATCTTGGGTTCATTCTCTGAAATGTATTTCTGTATTTCGTTCATAAATATATATATAATAAGGTGGTAGGGTGATAGGGTGGTAGAGTGATAGGGTGATGTCACTTTATCACCCTATCACTCTACCACCCTATCACTCTTATAATTGTGTAGTACGGTCAATAAGATAAAAGTCCAATATGGTCATGGCGGCCATTGCCTCTACGATGGGTACTGCGCGTGGCAATACGCACGGATCATGGCGACCGCGGGCTTTCAGTGTGGTGTCTATTCCATCTATGTTGACCGTATGTTGCTCCATAAGTACGGTGGCTACAGGTTTGAATGCAACGCGGAAGAAGATATCCTGTCCGTTGCTGATGCCACCTTGAATACCGCCGGAGTGATTGGTTTTCGTTTCAATACGTCCGCAGTTATTGAAGAATACGTCGTTCTGTTCCGAACCTTTTTGCTTCAGGCCTTTAAATCCGTCACCGTATTCGAATGCTTTGGCAGCATTGATACTGAGCATGGCCGAGGCAAGCGAAGCGTGTAATTTGCCGAATACCGGTTGTCCCAGTCCGATAGGGCATCCTTTGATGACACACGTCACTACACCTCCGATGGTGTCACCTTCTCCCTTGATCTTGAAAATCAGCTCTTCCATTTCCTTCGCCTTTACAGGATCCGGACAACGTACGGGATTGGTATCTATAAGATCAAGGTCATAAGCGGTATAGTTTTCTTCCAGACGAATGGGGCCTACCTGCGAGGTATATGCCGTAATGCGTACCCCCAGCTGACGGAGTGCTTGTTTGGCAAGCGCACCTGCCACTACGCGTGAAATAGTTTCGCGTGCCGATGAACGTCCGCCACCGCGATAGTCGCGAATGCCGTATTTCACCTTATATGTATAATCCGCGTGCGAGGGGCGGTACACTTCCTTCATATTATCATAATCACTGGAATGTTGATTTTCGTTCCATACTATGAATCCGATGGGACATCCTGTCGATTTACCTTCGAAGATACCTGAAAGGAATTCTACTTTATCACCTTCCTTCCGTGCCGTTGTGATGAGGGATTGCCCGGGACGGCGACGATTCAGTTCCGCTTGCACGAAATCCATGTCAATGCGGATACCAGCGGGAAATCCATCAATGACGCCTCCGATGCCTTTACCATGTGACTCCCCAAAGCTGGTAAGGCGGAGAATGTTGCCGAATGAGTTGAACATAATCTTTTGCTTTAATGGTTTATGTATAAGGTTTATTCATGCCAAATCCTTTGAATAAAAGCTTTTGGATGCCTAAAGATAACAAATAGTTATGGATTTTTTCTCATGAAGGGGTAGAAATATTATATTTTTTATGGAATGAGATGTTTTTTATAGCTTCTATGGATGACACTTGCGGCTGCAAGTGTTTCATGACGTTGGATTTTTATTTTTGTTATCAACCAAAATTAGGTAAAATGGCAATTATTAAATCTTATTATCTTAAAAAAAGAACAATTCGCTTTTAGAATAGACCTTGTGTGATAGCTTTAAAAGCTGTTATTTTGCATCCGGAAATCTTATTTAATTAAAAAGGACATGACTACCCAGCGATGGGGAGCTATTATTTACTAAACAAGAAAAATATGAAGAAGAATTTATTTTATTTATTTGCATTGATCTGCTCAATGAGTTTGTTTACTGCTTGCGGTGATGATGAGGATGACACTTGGAAGCAGATACCACAGACGGAAATTTCAGGAAGTGACGCGACTTTAGTCATTAATGGTGCTGAATCAACCACAGGAAGTGTACAGATGACTGTAAAGAACGAGTCGGTGGCTACATTAGCAATGAAGAATGTTATTCCAGGTTATTCTGATTTAAATGTGGATGTGGAATTACAGAAGCAAGTCGACAATTCTTATAAGTTTGCAGGAACATCACAAGTGAACACTGCTCCGACTACGCGATTGGTAAACAGTGCTCCTGCAATCTTGACAGTAGAAGTGGATGGTTCCATCACGTTGGATGGAAAGGTAAACTTAAATGTTACTGCCAGCGGACCGGGTTTATTTGTAGGTACTTATGCTGATGCTCAGTTAAATTTGAAATATGGTGGCTCTGAATTAGTCGGAAAAACGGTGTACTATACAGTTGAAAACTCAGCGCCAGTATTGACTTTACTTTATGTGGTTCCGGGTGAAGAAGCAACCGTTATTCCGGGTGTATATGTCGATAAGGATGGTGCTTTCTCGGGTGAACAGGCTACAACAACAGGAGCCAAAGTCGTTTATTCGGGGTCAATAACTGCTGCTAGCGGCATGGCATTGAATGTAGATGTTACGTTGAGTGCTGCTGCACAAGGAGGATTGACGGCAAAATGGCCGTTGTCACATACCTTGTTGGATGAGGAAGGTAATGTTTCTGAATATGCTCCAGTGCGACTTGCTTGGGGAGTTGATGATGCATCACCGATGGATCCGTCACAGCTTTCACTGATTTTGCCTGCTTTTGGCTCTGCGCCGTTGGCTGAAGTTTTGAAAGATATTACACTTTCTGCAGATGGTAATCTGGTAGCCACCTATTATTCTAAAATAGAACCCTACTATTTTATGGATGGAGAATGGGAGCTATCTGAAGCTGCTGATATGTTCGGAATGCAACTTCCGGCTGAAGCTATGTGGCTTGTGACAGTAGGTCTGAATATGTTACCTATTAATCCTTATGAAAGAACTTGGAGTACTTCTCCTAAAAATCTGATTCACTGGTATGCCAAAGATGGCAGCATCTATTTGATGCCTAACATTGCTCAGATTCTGAAACAATTAATTGCAGACCAGAAAATAGATGAAGAAACACTGAATACTATTAATTCTGTGATGGCTATTCTCCCGACTCTTGGAGAAATGGATGATGCTACTTTGCAGAACCTGGCTCAAGGTGCAATAAGTGGAATATTGCAAAAAATAGGTGTGACCGGTGTTGATGTAACTGCCTTAGATGCTAAATTGATACGTCAAGTACTTGGATGGTTGACGGAAGGTGTTCCTTTGAAGTATAGAATGAAAGATGGTTCTTTATTCCTCTATGTTGATAAAGGTCTGACAGATCCATTTATGAAAGTGATTATTCCTATGCTGCCGCTTTTGGACCAAACATTAGCAGAATTGGTGCCGGAGGATTTCTTGCCACTTGTATACGCTATGTTTTTGGGTACTGATTCATGTGTAAAGATAGGCGATGCTTATAGCAATAATACAACAACTTTTGAGTTGGGCATTAATTTCTTAAATAAATAATAAATAAAAGAATATGAAAAAGATATGTATGCTATTTATGCTGCTTTGCAGTATGACGGCTTTTGCAGTAAACGTGAATTCATCTTATAGTGGAACACTTAAGATTAATGTAAATGGGGAAATTGCGACAATAGATAACCAAGAAGTGTCTGTTGTGGATAATAGTAATGGAACTATAACAATAACTATTAAGAATTTCCAGTTTGCTGGTCTGACAGGTGTAGTGACAATTATGGCAAACATTGCTTCCGATGGAGCTTTAAGTAATCCTAAAGTCAGTTTCAGTAATTTGCCTATTCTCGTAAAGCGCTTTTATGCGGATTCTTCTGTGAGTGCTTCTAGTGCTGAGGTACATCTTAAAATGTATTGTCTGGCAAAAAATATTACGGTTGATTATTCAGCTAAGTAAAAGACAACTACGCGGATATTTTTTGTTCCCGGTTAAATAAACGAAGGGGGTGTTGGAACTTGTAGGTTTCAGCATTCCCTTTTTTCTTTTTTTACTTCAATACTTTTCTGTAGTAGGTGCAATGCTGAAAAATAGTCAATTTGTGTGTTCCGCAAATAGTCTTTTACTTAAACTACTGTGTATTGTATAAGTTAGAAATAGAACATTAATTAAGAGCTATAGGCCTTTTGTGTAGTTGTAAAAAGCCGTTAATTTGCACTTTAAAATATAGTGTATTAAAAACAGGCCATATCCGCTGTTGCGGAACTATTATTAACTAAACAATAAGATTATGAAAAAAGGATTATTTTATGCATTTGCATTAATCTGTTCAGTGAGTTTGTTCACGTCATGTAGTGATGATGACGATGATGAAATCAAAAGCCCTGTTACTGAAACCACATTTACGGAATCTAATGGGTTGGTTTTGACTTATAGTGGAGAACCGATGTTGGGCAAGCAGGTTCAGTTCACTCCTCAAGGAAATAAAGCTGTGATTACTTTAGCCAGTATAGGCGCGGATTTATCAGGAATAGTACGTTCAACAGGGCAGTCTACCGGTACTGGTATAATCCCGGGCGAATCAGCTACAATATTGAATGTCGATTTGAATATTGATGGAGATAAAGTTACTTTTGAAGGGACAAGTACCCAAAATGGTTCTCAAATAGCTTATAAAGGCGAGGCTACAACAAGTTCTATGAAATTGGATCTAAATGTAACTATGCCTGCCAATGCATTAACTAATACTTCTTGGAATTTGGTGCCACTGTCATCAAAAGATGCGACAGTTCCGTTACATATCGTGTGGGAATCTACTCATACCGTTCAGATGGAAGGTATTATTAAGATGATGATTCCTATGATTCCTATTGAAGGTCAAACTATTCCCAAATTACTATCTGCAGTTTTAGGTAAAGTGACTTTCTTACCGGACGGAAATATTCAGGCTGAATATAAAGATAACCCAACTGATGAAGCTTTTAAAACTTCTCCATTGAATCTTGCCATGTATACGGTTGCAAATAATCAGGTTTTGGTACATTTGAATCTGAATCAGATTATGGCAATTACTGCAAATCCTGATACTCGTGCTTCCTTGGAAGAGGCTCTGCCAGAGTTGATTGCTATAGTATTGCCTATGTTGACGAATGGTATCCCGGTATCTTATACCCAAGATGGTGATAATATGGCTTTCTATTTGGGCTATGATGTATTAGCTCCCTTATTGAATGTAGCAGCCAAACTTATGGAAGATGAAGAAATGAAAGCTACAGTAATAGAATTGGTGAGAGAAAATGCTGGTGCAATGGGTGGTTTGGCTGTTGCTTTTGTAACGCAGATATTAAATCAGCTGACGGACATTGTAGCAGCAACAACGGATGTGCAGATTGGGATTGATATGGTTGCTGCAGAGTAAACTATGATTCTATACTAATATTTTCAGAAGAATAAATCGGGCAATATAGTTTTTATTATATGTGCCCGATTTTTGAATATTCCCGATTCAAGTTCTATGTGATAGAATGTTCTTTAATTTATTAATTCTTAATGCGTTTGCCAATGAAAAAAAGTATTTTTTATTTGTTTGCTGTAGTGTGCACCATGTGTCTGTTTGCAGCGTGTAGTGATGACGATGATGATAACAAAGCACTGACTGTTAATGACATTGTTGGTACTTATGCCGGTTCATTGGATGTTGCAGGAACTGCCGTACCTAATACTTCTATCTATGTAACAAAAGAAAGCGATAGTAAAGTTACTATAGAATTAAAAAACTTTAGTTTTGGGCCTATTACTATCGGCGATATTAAGGTAGAGGGATGTGATGTAAAGGCTAATGGTAGTAAATTGGATATTGATGGAGAAAACGAAGTAACTATTTCATTAGGAACTTTCCCGGTCGTTGTAGATGGAGACTCTGACGGTAAGACATTGAAGATGAGTATTAAGATAACCGGTACTCCTGGACTTGGAGATATTACTGTAGGATTTACCGGAAACAAATAATATTTCTTTTTGAGCTATATAAAAGACGGGAGTCATTCTGAAAGTGTGACTCCCGTCTTTTATGTATGAATTTCTTTTTAGAACGAATATCCAAATCCTACATTCAGATAGATAGGATACATTGCAAAGGTTATTGTATTGAAATCCTTCTTGAAGATGTCATTCAATCCCCAATTTAAATCTGCATGTACATTGAGATGTTTGAATGCACGCCATGTGACACCAGCCTGTACTCCCCACAAAAGAGTGCGTAGGTCTTCAGAAAAATCATAAGGTGCTTGGCTATCTCCCTCAAACTTTACCTTGTTGCCAGTCGGATCATTTTCGCGCAGGTAGCCGTCGTATACATGTCCGGAGAAATCACCACTGGTCTGGATGGAAATGTAAGGACCTGCACTGAGGCGTACGCGTGGGCTTAACTTCCATGCAGCAAGCACAGGAACGGAGAAGTAAGATGCACGGAATTTGGTCTTCACCATACCTGTCCAGTTACCTTTCAATTTTTCACCACCATCGCCGAATATTTCCATACTGTAGTTTTTGGTACGCGCTTTAGTTTCCATGCCTTTGGTTTCAAGGCGGAGCCCCAGGATAATACCCCATTCTTTCTTCTCTCCCAGCCATTTGATAATATCTCCCTCTATAGCAAAATTTATGTTGGGCGAATATCCTTTTATGGCACGTATCTCTTCGGGTAAGGGTAATGGGGCAGTGCCACCGACATTAAATCCGGCTTTTATTTCATACTCAAGTCCGTAGACGGCAGATTGGATGATGCTTTTATTACGGTCTTCTTGAGCCCGTAGAGTACCAACTACTCCTAATAAGATAAATAAGATGGTAAATATGTTTCTTCTCATTACTTTTTCTATTATCTTTTTGTTTATATTCTATCTTCTATTCTCCTTCATATCCCAGTTCTACCTCATCAATAAGTAATGTACTGCCTGGTGCTCCCTCAAAATAGTTACCTCGTATACTAGAGGCAAATACGATGGCGAGGCTATACTTTCCGTCGGCCAACTTTACGGGATCCACTTTCTTACCTTCGCGGAATACAAAGGGTATATAGAATTCTGTCCATTCGTCTGTCTCCTTAGCATCATCGATACGTGCCACTGCTAATATGGTTTCTGTTGCTTCATCCAGAATATTTGTACCATCTAACATTGGGAGGCTTTGTGTGCTTTCGTAGAAGACGGCATAGATGTCGAATATATCCTTCTGCCCCGGCACCGGTTTGAGTTTGCTGGAGACGGATGTGTCCACTACGTAGAACGTTTCTCCCGCCTTGTACTTATAATATCCTTTCAAATAGGTAGGCACGTACTCAAACTGTGCACCGAACCGTGTTGCGGTGAGTGCGTTGCTCATGGCGTTCGATACATCGAATGTTCCAATGAATAAGTTACCCGCTGCCAAAGGCATGTCTACTATATTGCCTAATGTACCGGTTTTGCGAGTAGTCAGACCTAAGCATTTTGTTCCTTTGTAACCGTCTTCCGACTGGTAGGTGGGATATATCTTGTAATCTCCCTTTATTCCTGTTAAGGCAAATCCCGGATTTCCGCTTGCCCATGTCATATTCTCTTTTCCATATTGGTCGGTTTCATAAAAAATCTGATATTTCTCTTTTGAGAAAGCATCGGAGTAGAAGCGTGCATTCTCGAAATGATACCGGTTGGTAGTAATGGCAGAGGCAGTAACTTCTACACGATAGCTTTTCTGCCATTTCTTATCTTCCGATGTTACTATATAAGTCTGAGGATTAGTAAAGTTTAAAGTCGAACCACTTTCCGGGGTGACTGTGGCACCTGGCGTTAGGGTGAAACGAGGTGCTAAGGCAGTGAGGTCTGTTCCTTTCTTTACAATAAGTGTCACTTTCTCATTCTCAATGATGGCATCTCGGTTTAATACATCACCTGGTAGGGTGCACGTTTCTATATCAGCTTCTGAATTGGGTGCTTCATCTTTAATACACGATATCACTATAGTGCTTAAGAAAAGGCAGACTAGTAAGTTTTTAAGTCTCATTTGTTTTAATTTTAATTAGTAACTAAATGTATAATTATAGTTGTTAACTCTTTGAAATAACAAATTTGAGGTGACAAAGTTAAGTTTCTTTTTTGAAATAGAAGACTTTGCGCCTGTATTAAAAACATTTTTTCTAAATTTGTGTCCATTAAAAACCGTGAAATAATGATAACTGAGTTAGAGAGAAAACGGATAATCGACCTGATACATCAGGAGGTTGTGCCAGCCATTGGGTGTACAGAGCCCATTGCAGTGGCATTATGCGTGGCTAAAGCGACAGAAACACTGGGAATGAGACCTGAAAACATCAATGTGTTGCTAAGTGCTAATATTCTGAAAAACGCTATGGGAGTGGGGATTCCAGGCACCGGAATGATTGGTTTACCCATTGCAATTGCGTTGGGGGCTCTGATTGGAAAATCGGAATATCAACTGGAAGTGTTGAAAGACAGTACTCCCGATGCAGTGGAAATGGGAAAGCGCTTCATTGAAGAAAAACGCATCCATATTTCATTGAAAGAGAATATAGAAGAGAAACTGTATATTGAAATCTGTTGTGAAGCCAGAGGCAACCGGGCAACCGCTGTGATTGCCGGAGGGCATACTACCTTTATATATATAGAACGCAATGGGGAAGTTCTGTTGCAGAAACAACATACCATAGGACGTGAAGAAGAAGAGGAAACTGTAGAACTTACCTTGCGTAAAGTGTATGATTTTGCTTTAAATGCCCCATTGGATGAAATAAGTTTTATTCTTGAAACTGCCCGTTTGAATAAGATAGCTGCCGAACGTTCGTTTGAAGGGGAGTATGGTCATTGTCTGGGTAAGATTCTGCGTGGCACTTATGAACATAAAGTGATGGGCGATAGTGTTTTCTCACACATCCTTTCCTATACTTCAGGAGCTTGTGATGCCCGTATGGCAGGCGCCATGACTGTCTCTTATACACATC